>ENA-ORXF01000680-ORXF01000680.1-marine-metagenome-genome-assembly--contig:-NODE-680-length-23525-cov-6.942127_pt1 | contig 23525 bp, 25 predicted proteins | sample MGYA00237864_ERZ511476 | MGnify/ENA primary metagenome ERZ511476 (study PRJEB26306, sample SAMN06343908) | marine metagenome | isolation source: coastal waters | place: Atlantic Ocean: West Antarctic...
ACGGTATGTTGAATTGTTTCAAGTCTTTCATTATCAAACATCAAATTGAGCGTGCAAAGATATAAAAAAATGTTTCTATACAGTCTTTTCTTTTAAAAAAATAATTTTATTTTTAGTGCTTTACTAAAAGAGGGTTTTTTGTAAGCTCTTTATATTCGCTTCTTGTCTTAAAAATTTGAATAGCAGTAAACAAGGCCTCTTTAAAAGAAGATGGGTTTGCTTTATTTTTTCCTGCAATATCAAAGCCTGTTCCGTGATCTGGCGAAGTCCTAATTTCATTTAACCCTGCTGTAAAATTAACTCCGTTACCAAAAGACAATGCTTTAAAAGGAGCTAAACCTTGGTCGTGATAGGTAGCTAAAACACCATCAAATTGGTTGTACGTTTCAGAACCAAAGAAACCATCTGCTGCATACGGGCCAAAAACTAATTTTCCGGATGCTGCAATTTCGTCAATAGTTGGCTTTATAATGGCATCATCTTCTTTGCCAATTACTCCTTTATCACCACAATGAGGGTTTAATGCTAATACAGCAATTTTAGGCTTTCTAATACCAAAATCGGCCTGTAAAGAGGTGTATAGTGTCGCCACTTTTTCTTTTATAATTTCTGGCGTAATTGCTTTTGCAACTTCAGAAATAGGAATATGACCTGTTATCAAACCAATTTTTAATTGATCTGTCATCAATATCATCAAACTATTCCCTTCTAAGTTTGCTTCTAAATACTCTGTGTGGCCAGGGAAATTAAAATTCTCCGATTGAACCGTTTCCTTATTAATTGGTGCAGTTAATAAAACATCTATTGTATGCTCTTTTAAATGATTTACAGCCTCTTCTAATGATTTTGCAGCGTACGCACCAGAAACCTTAGTTGCTTTTCCTAACTCAACAGAAACCTCTTCTTTCCAAATGTTTAAAACATTTATTTTTGAATGATTTATTTGATTAATAGCAGCAATTCCATGAATGGGAACCTCTATATTCAGCACTTTTTTATGATGAGAAATTACTTTTGTATTTCCAAACAAAACAGGTGTACAAAAATCTAACATTCTCTTATCTTCAAATGTTTTTAGAATAACTTCTATCCCTATTCCGTTTAAATCTCCTATGGAAATACCAACAATTATTTTATCAGTTTTATCAGTCATAACTCTTGTAATAGTCTTAAATTTGTTGTTGTACAAAAGTAACTAAAATTTAGGAAATGTTTACAGGAATTATTGAGACACTTGGGGTAATTACAAACTTGGTTAAGGAACAAGAGAATCTTCACTTAACAATTAAAAGTACAATTACGAATGAGCTAAAGATTGACCAAAGTGTTGCTCACAACGGCGTCTGTTTAACCGTCGTAGGTGTCCATGACGATGAATACACGGTAACAGCAATAAAAGAAACTTTAAGTAAAACTAATATTGGAACTTTGAAAATAGCGTCTTCAATAAATCTTGAGCGCGCAATGAAACTTGGCGACAGATTAGACGGGCATCTTGTGCAAGGACATGTAGACGAGACTGGTGTTTGTACAGCTATTGAAAATCAAAATGGAAGTACCGTTTTTACTTTTAAGTATGCTTCGGAAAAAAATAATATTACAATAGAAAAGGGCTCTATCACTATAAACGGTGTAAGTTTAACTGTAATAAATTCTACAAACACTTCTTTCAGTGTTGCAATTATACCTTATACTTTAGATAATACTTCTTTTAAGAATTTATCTTTGAACGATACCGTAAATCTAGAATTTGACGTAATTGGGAAATATGTTAGCAGATTAACACAAAAATAAGAGCGCTATTTTTTTTACAGCAATCATTAAACTCTATATTAACAAGCTAAGCAGTCCTTTATTAACAGCAAAACTTCAGTTTAGAAAATATACTCACTTTATCAAGATTCTTCCTGATAAACACCATTTACTTCACAACTATTTATCTATGTTTCTAGTCATTTTTGAGCTAGCGCATTTGAGCAAAGCAGAATTTCGACTTTTTTTCATTTAAAGGAGTCCTGATTTGTGCGCTTTCTTTAGAGCTAATGGGGCTACTTTTATTTCTATTTTACAAATCTATAATTGAGATTTGTAAAGTTAAATTATTAAACAGGGGTAGAATGTTTTTTATTAGAAGTGAGAATTGCACTGAATTCAACTTTAGTTATTTTCCATTCTTAGGGAACAACTAGCAAAAAAGTAATTTATGCGGGATAAAATTATTTTATTTAAAATGGTGCTAAATGTATAGAATAATAAACTTTTAAAAGAAGATTTATCAAAAGTAAAAGACCTGAAGCTAAGTGGAATGAGGGTTACCTTCTGAAAAACTAATTTAATGGCATTTGGCAATATATAAAAAAGGACCTTCTTTTTATTAAATAATTATGTTGTTAGGCAAAAGATGAAAACGTATATTCGCAGAGCTATGGCCCTACCCTTAAATTGTATAATGGTTTAATTACATACGAGTATGTAAATAAACACAAGAATCGAAGTTGTAAATTTAAAAAATTTGTATCGCGAATAGGCCCCATCATAATGCATGATAATCATCGCTTTAGACAAGTAATAAAAGAACTGCTCTGAATCAATTTAATCCCTGAATCTTATGAGTACTACAAATCCCGGAATAAAACCAAACGTTCTCATTGTTGATGATGAAGCTATTAATTTATACTTGCTTGAAAGAACTTTATTAGAACTCGATGTAACGCTTATTCAGGCGCGATCTGGACCAGAAGCCTTATCTAAGATAGAGGGCCGGGAGATTGCTTTGATACTGCTTGACATAAACATGCCCGAGATGAGTGGGATTGAACTTGCCGGGATCATTCAAAATGACATAAGCAGAGAAAAAGTTCCAATTATTTTTATCACTGCATATTTAAAAGAGGATCTTGAACTAGAAAAATGTTATGAATCTGGTGCTGTCGATTTTATACTTAAACCAATAGTGAGAAGTATCCTTCTTAGCAAAGTGAAACTTTTTTTGGAATTATACCGTCAAAAGAAACAAATCCTTAATGATTACCTAGAACTAGAAGAAGTAAAACATGAAAAGGCTTTACTTGCGCAAGTAGAAAAGGCTTCAAGTACAGGTAGTTGGCGTCAAAATATTAATACGGGACATATTCTTTGGTCAGACGAAATGTATAAAATTTTTGGCCTCGATAAAAATTTACAGAACCAGAACTTGTTGGATGTGCTTGTCAAAGCAATTCATCCAAATGATAAAAATAAAGCTGAGAAGGTGCTTTCGAGAACGATCAAAGATGATGTTTTTCGTGTGATGGATTTTCGTATTATCCGGACTGACGGTAGTGTTAGATGGTTGCATGCACAATGGGGTCCAGAATATGATGACTCAGGTCGGTTAAAAGCACAGTTCGGTTTTCTTCAAGACCTTACGGAGCAAAAGATAAATGAAAATGCACTTAAGGAGTCGGAAAAAATGTATCGTACTTTGCTGAATGCGTCACCAGAAGGTATTTTTATCATGGATTTAAATGGTCGCATTACAGAGATTTCAGATATTATCCTCGAAATATTTGGCGCTGGTGATAAAAACGAATTTATTGGGGTCCCTTTTTTTCATTTTATCCCCAGTACTGAGGTGAAAAAAATGAAAGAGATTCTGAGCAATGCAAAATCGGAAGGATTAATTCAAAATATCGAATTTATCTTGACCCGGAAAAATCAGTCTCAGTTCATTTGTGAATTAAGTATCACGCTCATTCAGGAAGCCGATGGAAGACCTGATGCTTACATGGCCATTCTCCGAGATATTTCTCAACGGAAGAAGATTGAACAGCAACTCAACCGGTCTGAACGTATGGCTAGTCTTGGTGAAATGGCTTCAGGTATGGCACATGAAATAAACCAACCCTTACTTTCTATTACCTTGGGTATTGAAAATCTCCTTATGAAAATACAGCGAGTAAAGGCCGTGGATGAATCCTATTTTCACAACAAATCAGAGAAAATATTTGAAGACATTTTAAGAGTAGGCAGAATCATTGATCATGTCAGAGCTTTTTCACGAGATCATGACGAATATATTTCAACTTCCTTTGATATCAATGAAAGCATTAACAACGCTATTTCCATGATTTCGGAACAATTTAAACATCACGGGATTACTTTGAACATTCAACTTGATGAAAAAACTCACCCTATTATTGGCAATACTTATAGGTTTGAACAGGTGATTCTGAATTTGCTTACAAATGCAAAAGATACCCTCGAAGAAACGAAGAAAACTTCCAAATCAGATTTTAAAAAGACAATCGTTATCCGAACGTATCATGATGATCATACAAACTTTATAGAAGTAAAAGATAATGGAAACGGAATTAAGGCGGATGCTATTGACCGCATTATGCTTCCTTTTTACACCACAAAGAGTGAAAGTAAAGGAACTGGATTAGGCCTGTCTATTTCATTCGGGATTATCAAAGAACTCAAAGGAAGTATTGATGTTGAAAGCAATTCGGTATCTGGAACAACATTCAGAATAAGCCTTCCTGTACCTGAAATTAAAGAGAATAATAAAACCCTTACAAATCCAAAAGATGAATAAACTAACTGTTCTTGTCCTTGACGATGAAAAGCGCTTTACTGAAGAATTGACTGAATTTTTGGAGAATTCTGGTTTTCTAACTTATGAAGCGAATTCAGGAGCTCAGGGGTTATTGTTGCTTAAGAAACAACCCATTGACCTATTGATTCTCGACGTTCGATTGCCTGGTGTAAACGGATTGGATATTCTTAAAGAGGTAAAAGTCAAATATCCAAACATGGAGGTCATCATCGTATCAGCGCATGGAGATATGGATACGGTGATTAAAGCTATGCGTTCTGGTGCTATTGATTATTTACGTAAACCGTTCCGGCATATCGATATTCGGATCGCCATTGAGCGCACTGAAAAATTTCTACTTCTGCAGCGGAAAATGAAGCAAATGGAAGAAAAAAACTCTTTGATTTCTAAAAATCTAGAAGAACGGATTGAGCGTCATTTTATTGGAATAAGCCCACAGATAAAGGAAGTTTTAGAGATGGCCATGACCGCTTCAAAGTACCCCGATACAAACGTATTGATAACAGGAGATAGTGGCACTGGGAAAGAAAATATTGCACGGATTATCCATTTCGCTAGCAAGAGAAAAGAGAATATATTTTGTGCAGTAAATAGTAGTGCCGTAACCGACTCGTTGATGGAAAGTGAGTTCTTCGGGCATAAAAAAGGCTCATTTACTGGTGCATTAACTGATAAAAAAGGGTTTTTTGAAACTAGTGACGAAGGCACTTTATTTCTAGATGAAATTGCAGATATGCCTATGAATTTACAGGCAAAAATGTTACGAGCCATCGAAGAGAAAAAAATTACACGAGTTGGGGAAACACTCCCTATTGCCACAGATTTCCGAATCATTTCAGCGACCAACCATATCTTAGATGAACTCGTGGAAGATAAAAGATTCCGGCTAGATCTTATTCACCGACTCAATACATTGCATATCCATATACCGACCCTTAAGGAAAGGCCAGAAGACATTGAACCGCTGCTTCTTTATTTCGCCGAAGACTTCTCAAGAAAATTGAATAAGCCAAACATTCAAATTGATAAAGAAGTTTTTCAAAATTTAATGTCTTATACTTTTCCTGGAAATGTAAGGGAACTGAAAAACATGACTGAACGCGCGATTATACTCAGTAAAGGTACTACGCTCGGGGTAAAAGATTTTCCAGTAAAGAAAAAATCTAAGTCAACACAAAATAAAGAAAATCCTGAGTTGAACTTAAAAAAAAATGAAGAGGAACTCATAAAAATTGCCCTGAATAATTGTAATAATAATCAAATTGCCGCTGCCAATGCATTAGGTATTCAAAGAATGGCGCTTGCAAGAAAGATACAAAAATACAATATCAGCCTTACGTATAATGGAAGCTAAAAATGAGCACAGTGCTCATTTTTGAGCATATTTATATTGCTAAAAATAGTATCAAATTTCATTCTTCTTTTTTTTTGATCTTATTTTTAGATTCTAATTAACACAAAAACAGATACTTATCGTTTTGCGCATAATCTAAAAAAAAATACTTTTTTTTTTGGCATATTATTTGGATTATGGCGGTCAGTGAAGAGGAAGACCGTCTCTCATAATAAAGCACGGTTTAATATTAATAGTTAAATAATTATAATTATGGCAGTAGAAAAAACAGTAGGGTCGTCAAGTTTAGTAGAGGTAGTTGACCGTATTCTTGACAAAGGAGTAGTTGTAGATGCTTGGGTTCGTGTATCTTTAGTAGGTATCGAATTGGTTGCTATCGAAGCAAGAATTGTTGTAGCATCTGTTGAAACTTATTTGAAGTATGCTGAAGCAATTGGATTAACCGCTAAAGCTGCATAAGCAGTAAAAGCGAGTAATTAAGTTAAAGAGTTCTCTTGCCAACCGTCCTTTATTTGTTCGCAATGAAAAGCATGATTCGCCAAGTTACTCTTAATTTATTTTAATAATGCTATTTTAAAAGAACTACCTCGAGCTAGAGCATCGGAGAAATAAGACCGAAATTGATGACACATAAATACTTATATCTGACATGAAAACCGATAACGAAAATCACTCTACCGATTTCATAGGGACCTTACTTACAAGCTTTGAGGAGCGGATACAAAAAATAGAAACTACTTTTAGTTCTTCCGAATCCCTTATCGAATCGTCCAAAGCTTTATTGAATGACTTTCAACATTCATTAAAGAAACTCAAAAAAGAAAGAAAGACATTAAACAACAAGTTACGAGAAAATCTGGCTAAAATTGGTTCATTGCGTAAAAATGATTACGACACGATGATGGGCGAACTTTTCCTTTTATTGGAAGAGAAAGAAAAAGAAGCTGAAAATGAATTTCACCAGTATATAGAATATCAAAAGACAATGGTTAACCTGCTACGTCAAGGTGTTCTTGAATTAAAAAATATTGGACAAAACGATAACAAAGAAAATATTAAAAACTTTAAACTAGAGCTGGAAGCTATTTTAAAAGTACAGCAAGAGAAAAAAGAATACGCAATAATTAAATTCCTAGAACTTCAAGAGATACATCAAAAAATCACCCACAGTTTTAACGAATTAATTAATAAGGATACCCATGTGTTTTGCAAAGATCTTAAAAATGTAAAAAAACACTTATTAGAAGAAATAAAATAACTTAAAACTTTTTAAAATTAAACGGTATGAGTATAGCAGAGCAAATGAAAAATCTTAGTGATGATATTGTATCATCATACAAACAAAGAGCAGCTGAATTTCAGCAAAGACTGAAAGACAATGCCGAAATTAGTAAAAAAGTCCAAGAAACACTTGATGGCTTTCGTAATGATCATCTGGAAACAGCTGCATCTTTGCGATCAAATGCAGCTAGTTTGCGTTCAAATTTGGCACAGGGGCAGAAAGAACGATTGAATTCATTCACACAAATGATGAGCGGAATTCACGGATCTATCTCTCAGATTAAGGACGAGGTAGAAGGAATTAAGACTTCTACGACCAGCATGCTAAGCAATTTTTCAACCGATCACGATACAGTGACGGCTGAACTTCACAAAGAATTAGATCAAAATCAGGCCGACCGTTTGAATTGGAATAGTGGGCGATTAAAAGATTTTAATGATCTAATGCTTGGTACAAATAAAGAAATTAGCAACATTAAGGAAGAGGTGCAAAGCATTTTCATGAATACCGATAAATTATTGACTAAATTCTCTGATGATCGGATTAAAATGTCGGCCAGCATGAGAACTGAGTTGAAGGAAAATTTCACAGATAGAGTTACATACACTCAAAATATACTTGGACAATTTACCAAAAGTCTCGCCGAAACGAGAAAGGAAAATCAGAAAATGGCAAAAGCTTTAAAGCTTGACTTGCAAAATTCAAAAGAAGAACTTTCAAAGAGCGACGCGCAGCGATTGAAGGACTTTAACGTTTCGTTTGATGGAATACAGAATCGGGTGCATGAAATTCAAAAATACGTTGATACATTTCTGACTGAATTTTCGACAGACAGAAAGCAGGCAGCAGAAACATGGAGTCAATTAGCTGCAGTAATAGCAAGTTTAGGAGAATCACCAGTTCAAGAGACAAAAAAACCAGTGACTGAATCGGTAAAACCAGTGGCTGTAAAAGTTGAAGTACAGAAGGAAATTATCGTTGAGAAAGAACTTGTTATGGAGGCTGACTTAAAAACAGCAGAGCCAATAGTAGAAGTGTCAAAAATCGATACATCTAAAAAAGAGCTTACGTTAGAAGAAAAAGTCTTGAAGTATCTTAATTCGCATAAAAAAGGAGTTAAGGTCTCCGATATGGAAAAGCCTTTTGGTGAAACTAGAATGAGAATAGGTTTTGTTAGTAAAAAATTACTTGATGAAGGTAAGGTTAGAAAAATTGAAAATCTATATTATCCGCTAACTAAAAAATAACGGAAATGAGTACAAAAATAGAATGTACTTATTGCAAAGGTCAAGGAAAAGACCCCTTTCAATTGCTCTCAGATATCTCGAAATGTCAAGTGTGCAAGGGAGAGGCGACTGTAGACATAAATGCACCATTTAGAGCCTGTGTTTTTTGCTCGGGAACGGGTAAGAATCCTTTAGGAGCGAGAGTTCCTTGCATTGTTTGTAATGGAAAAGGGTATAATTCAATTACTAGTGAAATAGTTTGTGAAAAATGCATTGGAACTGGTCGGGCAGTCGATGGGCTGCCCTGCACGAGTTGCAATGGAATAGCATATAAATAATAAATGAAATAAAACATGAGTAAAGAACGTAATGCAGTATTAGCACCAGAACCGCAAGCTGATTTTGTTGAAACTCCATATATCGCCGACATTACAAACCGAGCGCAAACGTATATCAAAGCAGGATTCCCTGTACATTTAAGAGGGCCTTCAGGAACAGGAAAAACGACCATTGCTTTGCATTTGGCAAGTAAGCTTGGAAGACCTGTGGTAATGATACATGGAGATGCAGAATTTAAAACTTCGGATCTTGTAGGTGGTGAAAGTGGATATAAGATTAAAAAGGTAGATGACCGGTTTATTCATACCGTGCATAAATATGAGGAAGATTATTCTAAACAATGGCAAAGCAATCGACTTACCCTAGCGGTTCAAAATGGTTTTACTTTGGTATATGATGAATTTACGCGCTCACGACCGGAAGCTAATAATATCTTGTTGCCTATTTTACAGGAACGTATGATGACCACGCAGTCGTCTAAAGGTGGAGAAACGTATATCAAAGCACATCCTGATTTTTGTGCTATTTTCACTTCAAATCCCGAAGAATATGCAGGAGTTAACAGAACGCAGGATGCACTTCGTGATAGAATGGTGACCATAGACATAGATCATTTCGATTATGAAACAGAACTACAGATTGTCATGGCGAAATCACAACTTTTTCAGGAAGATTCTGAAAAAATTGTTAAAATCGTTAGAGGATTGAGAGAATCTGGTAAAACAGAATTTGATCCAACCATCCGCGGATCAATCATGATTGCAAAAACAATGGCCACTTTGGAGACAACACCCACAGAGTCCAAAGAATTGTTTACAACAATTTGTCAGGATATTCTGTCTTCTGAAACCAGCCGTATTGGTTCTAAAACGAACCAAGATAGAGTGCGGGTAATCGTAAAAAATCTTATAGAACAGTATTATTAATCTTGGATTGCAAATAATTCATAAAAAACATTAGAGTATGAAAGGATCAACTTCGTCAAAAGGTATTCATAGCATTAAATCAATGCAAAGCATTAAAAAAGATGCAGAGGAAAATGGAGACAATCCCGATTTTTTAAAACTTTACATGCTCGATAAAGAGCGCTCTAGGTTAGAAAAAGAGAAAAAGGGCATTCAATTAAGACTAGATCCTATAAATGCAAGGCTAGAGGAAATATCAGAATATTATGCAGTTTCTCTTGGAAGAAAATTTAATGCTGGCTCAGATAAAGATCAGGACTTAGGTCAAGATGGAAAAAAGCAAGAATGGGAAACTGTTGGAATTAATTATTAAAAAGAAGTACTATTTATGTCAGAAAATATTTCCCACTCCGTCAATTCCACCAATCTTGCAGACATCCTTGAAAGGGTTCTAGATAAAGGTATTGTAATCGCTGGGGACATCAAAATACAAATTGCCGATATTGATCTGCTCACGATCAAAATACGGCTTTTAGTGGCTTCAGTAGATAAAGCGAAGGAAATTGGGATTAACTGGTGGCAGGAGGATGCTTTTTTATCCTCTACAGCCCATGAAAGTGAATTAAAACAACAGAATAAAGAGCTACTGGAGAGAATAGAAAAATTGGAAGCAGGTAGCAAAAGTTAAAAGACTTCCTAATGAAAGCATTTAATTAAATTCAATATAAGAAATTATGGAAAATAAAAAAAACGAGAACGATTCGAGTTTTGACGTGCTTGGATTAGGAGGAATATTCAAAGGGTTCGAAAAGTTAGTGGATCTTGCGGGGAAACTTCAGGATCAAAATGAAATAAACAAAGAAGGGGAGATTAATCTTGACCAGCTTAAAAAAGGCATGAAAGGGGTTTATGGTTTTACTATCAAATCTGCGGCTGCCGGAGGAAAATCTACTGTTGAAACCTTTGGGAACATAAAAAAAACACCTGAAGGACCAAAAGTGGAATCCGAACGTGAGCCAATGACAGATATGTTTGACGAAAAAGATGAAATTGTTATTATTGCTGAAATGCCAGGTATTGAGGAAAATGATGTAACGATTGACTTAAAAGGAGACATGCTTGATATTTCGGCAGAAAGGAATACTCGAAAATACCACAAAGAGCTTTTACTTCCCTTAAAAGTAGAACAGGATAAAATGAAAGTTAAATACAATAATGGCATACTGGAAATTAGGATAAAAAAATAGAAAAATGGCACTCTCAGGTTTAGATAATACCAATCTTAAACTAATCCTTGTTGGAGGAAAAGGTGGAGTAGGTAAAACCAGCTGCGCCACCTCAATTGGCCTAGAGTTATCAAAAACTCATAAGACTCTTATTATTTCTACGGATCCAGCTCACTCTATTTCCGACTGTCTGGGTCAACAACTAGGAAACGGAATTCATTTTATTGATGGTGATGAAAACTTTGCAGTAACAGAAATATTTGCAGAAAAGGTTTATGCGGATTTTAAAGAAAAACATGAAGAGGAGTTAAAAGGTCTTTTCGAAACATCAACCAAGCTTGATTCTGAAGACATAGATGATTTATTAAAATTATCTATTCCCGGTATTGATGAAGTAATGAGCTTAATGACTATTATCGATATTATTGAAGAAGGTAATTTTGATAAATATGTTGTAGACACTGCGCCAACAGGACATGCATTGCGAATGATTTCCTCTCCAAAGGTGTTGGATGAATGGATTAAGGTGGCAGCAAGAATGAGGTGGAAATACCGCTATATGGTAACAAGTTTTTCAGGCACCTACACTCAAGACAAAACAGATGCATTACTTCTTAATCTTAAAAAGACAGTAAAAAAAATTGAACGTTTGTTTCGTGATGTTACGCAATGCGAGTTCATTCCCGTTTGTATTCCAGAATCTATGGCGGTTTTGGAAACTAAGCGTTTAATTTCGAGTCTTGGTAGTTCTAATCTATCGGTTCGGCAAATGATTGTGAACAATGTATTGCAGTCTGAAGGATGTAGTTTTTGTAAGGAGCGGCAAAAAGGGCAGCAAAAATACCTCGAACAAATTAGCGCTACTTATCCGAAACTAAACAGGGTTATCATGCCACTGTTTGCCAGCGAAATTAAAGGGTTAGAACAACTGGATCAAATGAGAACTTTACTCTTCAAGTAGAAAAAATAAATATATAAGCTCAATTATTATGAAATCTTCTGAAAATACATTTATCCTCAAGGTTAAAGAGGCACTAGTTAAAGATGTTGGTAGAGCCATCGCTAGAATGGATCCCAAAGACATGAAAGCCCATGGTTTTGAACCTGGAGATATTATTATTATTGAAGGTAAGCGTAAAACTCCAGTAAAAGTAATGCCTTGCTATTCGGAAGAAAGGGGAAAACAAATTCTTCAAATTGACGGTATTACTCGGGAAAACACGCAGGCCGGAATTGATGAAAAAGTAAGCATAGATAAAACGATGTACAAGACAGCCTCAAAAATAAGGCTTCAACCTGATACTGGTAGCGGTTCGCAAAAGAGTAACGACGCCAAATATATTGGTTCACTAATTGATGGCTTACCAATATCTAAAGGGGATAAAATAAGAGCTAACCTATTTGGAGCTCGATCAATTGATTATATTGTAGTGGATACTTCCCCTTCAGGGGTTGTGGTGATTAACCCCAATACCAAAATAGATTTGAACCTGCCAAAACAGGGTAAAAGCAAATCGTCCAAAGTATCTTATGAAGATATCGGAGGTCTTGGGAATCAAGTGCAGCGGATTAGAGAAATGATTGAACTCCCGCTAAAATATCCAGAAGTTTTTGAACGATTGGGTATTGAACCTCCCAAAGGGGTTTTCCTATACGGACCTCCAGGAACAGGAAAAACTTTAATTGTAAGGGCGGTAGCTAGTGAAACAGATGCCTATTTCTTACATATTTCTGGTCCAGAGATTATGGGAAAATTTTATGGTGAAAGTGAAGAACGTTTGCGTAAAGTTTTTGCGGATGCTCAGGCGCACGCGCCTGCTATTATTTTTATTGATGAAATTGATGCTATTGCTCCTAAAAGAGAAGATTTAGGAGGAGAAAAACAAGTTGAAAAACGGGTGGTAGCCCAGCTTTTATCTTTAATGGATGGACTGGAATCTCGTGGGAAAGTAATTGTAATAGGAGCAACGAACATTCCTAACACAATTGATCCAGCATTGCGCCGTCCGGGAAGGTTTGATAGGGAACTTTCTGTTTCTATCCCCGATAAAAAAGGCAGGCTTGAAATTCTTGAAATTCATACCCGTGGAATGCCACTAGCGGTCGATGTAAGCCTTGAAAAATTAGCAGAAATAACGCACGGTTTTGTGGGCGCTGATCTTGAAGCTTTGGCACGTGAAGCTGCAATGACAACGCTTCGGAAGATTTTACCGAATATTGACTATGAACTGGCAGAAATCCCTTACGAATTACTGATGAAACTTGAAGTTTCCATGGATAATTTTTATGACGCAATGAAAGAGGTGGAGCCATCTGCGATACGTGAAGTGTTTGTAGAAGTGCCTGATGTTAAATGGGAAGATGTTGGAGGACTAAACGAGATTAAAGAAGCGTTAAAGGAGGCTGTAGAATGGCCATTAAAATATGCAGAGTTATTTCGCAAAGCAGACACAAATCCTCCTAAGGGAATTATCTTATACGGCCCACCCGGAACCGGTAAAACGTATCTGGCAAAAGCCGTAGCAAGCGAGAGTGGGGTGAATTTTATTTCTGTTAAAGGTCCTCAAATTATGAGTAAATATATTGGAGAATCAGAAAAGGGAGTTAGGGAATTGTTTAAAAAAGCCAAACAGGCTGCACCTACTATTCTTTTTCTCGATGAGATAGATAGCCTTGTACCCCGTCGAAATAGCGAAAGCTCAGGTGCTAATGTTACGGACAGGGTAATCAGTCAATTTCTAACTGAAATGGATGGAATTGAAGATCTTAAAGGAGTGGTTGTATTGGCAGCTACCAACCGCATAGACTTGATTGACCCAGCGCTATTAAGAAGCGGCAGGTTTGATTTACTATTTGAAGTACCAGCTCCAGATGAAAAAACTCGAGAAAAAATATTTACAATCCATACCCGGAATAAACAGTTACAAAAAAATGTGAATCTAAAAAAATTAGCGAAAGAAACTGAAGGTATGGTAGGTGCGGATATTGAATTTATTTGCAGAAAGGCATCTGTGATGGCTATTCGTGAAATAATTGATATCTCTAAAGGTTTGGAAGCAGATCCAAATGTTGACATTGTTATTAAAAAAGAACATTTTGAAGAGGTAGTTCAACTTGTAAAAACTCAAAATTCAATAAAAAAATAAAAAAATAAAAAATGGAAAAAGGTATCATTGATAAAAGCCTATATATTTATGGATTTGTTCCAAATGATCATAATGATAAACAATTAAAACAATTAGAAAGTATTGGGGTAAGCGCTATTCCGTTTCAAGAAACATCGGCAATAGTGTCTCCAAAAAGTAGGATAGACTTAAGTCAACTCAGCACAGAATCACTTGCCGAGTTGATGATTCATCATCAGAAGACGCTAGAGAGTCTTATGAGTATGGGATTTAATACAATTATTCCGATGCGCTTGGGTACTTTCACCAATAACAGTTTTGAATTAATTCGGGTTATTGAAAAAGAGTACGGTTTGATTATGGAGACCACTAAAAAAGTGACCAATCTTATTGAGGTCGAGATCATTTCTACCTGGTCTGATTTTGGCCAAATTATGGCTGAGATTGCAGTAAATCCAGAGGTTGTAGAAATGAAAGAAAAAAGCCTTAACAGTGAAACTGGAATTACACAGGCCGATCAATTAAACCTTGGGTATCTTGTTAAAAAGATACTTGACGGGTTACAATCTGAATATGAAACAAAGATTACGGAAACTTTCGGTTCCCTTTATGAAAGTGCAAAGCAGCACGAACTGATGGATGATCAGATGGTTTCAAATACTGCTTTTTTGATACACCGAAATAAGTTGATTTTATTTGAAAAAGCTTTAGATGAATTGGATGAGAATTTAAATGGTAAACTTAATTTCAAATTCGTTAGCCCTCTTCCTTGCTATAGTTTTTATACCATGGAATTGAAAAGCTTGCCTTTTGAAGAAATAGAATCGGCTAAAAAAGAACTTGGATTGAACGATTCAACCTCCGAAAACATTCTGCAACAAGTATATCTTGATAAAGCAAAACTTTTACACCCGGACACAAATTCAGGTGAAGATGCAACCACAATTTTTAATCAGATTAAAAAAGCACACCAAACCCTGCAGGATTATATAGATGTTCTTAAACCAGCATCAAAAGAAGAAGAATTCTCATTGCACACAGATACAGTGATTAAAAACTCACTTTTTCTAAAAATAAAAGAATAATATGGAAAGAGACGGTAAATATATTTATTGCATTATTGCTTCAGATCACGATAGTAATTTTGGACCCATTGGGATTGGAGATCGCGGTGATTTGGTCACTACCATTGGATTTGACGGATTATGCATGGTGGTAAGTGATCATTCCTTGAGTGATATTGCGGTAAACCCTAAAAACATTCTTGCGCATCAAAAAGTGATAGAGGAGGTGATGAAAGAATTTAACAGCATATTGCCTTTAAGTTTTGGAAATATTGCGGCGACACCTGATGAAATACGAAACCTACTTAGCGGAAGGTATCGTGAGTTTATGGAATTGCTGCGCACCTTTGAAAATATGGTAGAAATTAATGTCAAATGTACTTGGAAAAACATAGACACTATTTTTAAAGAAATTGAGCAGGATAATGCAGCTTTTAAAAAAATAAAACAGGATCTTAAAAAAGAATCCGACCTAAATATAAAAAATAAAAAAAGAGCTGAAGCTGGTAAAATGGTTCAAGAAGAGCTACATAAAAAAAATGAAAATGAAGCCGAATCGATGATGAACGCGTTTAAAAGAGCTACATATGATTATAGGCAAAACAAAATAACCAGTGATGCCATGTTTTTTAATACCGCTTTTTTAATGAACAGTGGTAGAGAAAAAGAAATCGATAATATCATATCAGATATTGGTGAAGAGTATAAAGATCGTATCGATTTTAGTTATACAGGTCCTATGCCAATTTTTAATTTTATTGACTTAAAGATATTTCCAGAGAAGTGGGAAACCTTGGGACTATAAGGTACGAATTTCAAAGAATTAATTTAAAATGGGAAACATAGTGGAACAAGATAAAGACAAAGAAGGAATCTATTTGTATTGCATTATTAGGCATGCTGACGCGGTGGCTGAATTTGGACCAATCGGCATTGGAACCCGTCAAGACAGAGTATATACAATTAACTACAAGGATATAAGCATGGTTGTTAGTCAGTCGGCGAAGATGAGGTATGAGGCGAGACGTGTTAATTTAACAAAGCATACATTAGTTTTAGAAGGAGTAATGAAGAAATTTTCTATACTTCCTATTAGGTTTTCAACGATATCCGAAACCTATGATGAGTCAAAAATTTTAAAAATTCTTGAAGAGGAATATGATAAATTCTCTGATTTACTCGATGAAATGAAAGGCACAAAAGAGCTAGGGTTAAAAGTGCTTGCACTCGAAGAGCCCATTTATAAATATATTTTAGATAAGTATCAAGATATCCGAACCTTAAAAGAAAAGCTAGCTAAATTAGATCCAGAGAAGGCCCATTATCAGTTGGTAAAAATTGGAGAGATGGTTGAAAAGGCACTGGCTAAAGAGAATTCTAATTTTAGTGATGACATTGTAGAGGTACTAACACCGTTGTCGGACGAAGTAAAGATTAATGACAATTATGGTGAAAGGATGCTTTTAAACGCAGCTTTCCTTGTAAAAAATGAAAATGAAAATGAATTTGATAATGCTATCAATGCATTGGATGAGCAATACGGAAACCTTTTGTCTTTTAAATATGTAGGTACTTTGCCACCTTATAATTTTGTGACCTTGGTTATTAACACATAGAAGAATTTTTATGATCATTAAAGGAATCGTTTTTATTGCGAAAAAAATAGATAAATTAATACAAAGAGAGGTATCCGATGAGGGGCTTATTAAAGAGCGCCTTATGTCATTGCAATTAAAATTTGAGATGGATGAAATTACGGTAGAGGAGTACGACTTGAAAGAGGACGAATTACTTGGGTTGATTGAAAACATAAGACTTAGTAAAGAAAACAATCAATAATTTAAAACACTTTTTTAGAAAGGTGTTGAAATTGGTGCAGGGAAATGCACGAATTACAAAAAAATTAGTGGTTTAAAAAAGTTTTGGCAACACTAAAACAAGTCATTAAAAATAGTTTGCCCAGATTTTAGCGAAATCTGCCGATATCTGTTCTAAAATAAATTTTATTCAGAATTCGGAAACAGAAAAAAATAAAAGGAATAGTAGCTGATGTATTCACATAATTAAAGAAAAATGAGTAAAATAATAGAGATTAAAACTGCTGTTGTTAAGTTTTTAAAAAGCAATATTCGTTGCCATGAGATAACCATTATAAAGTTGGATAAAGTGGATGAAGATTGGGAGGCAATCGCAGAGGTATACGAGGACGATTCCTTTTTAAAATCAATGAATTTACCACCAAAAAATACAAGGCTATTTTATGCAGTTAAAATGGATCAAGAAAAAGAAGTAATTTCTTTTGAACGTTTAACAGAGTATTTTCATTAGTAAGCATTTTTAAACTGTCACAAAATGGTAGATGAGTTAACATACGTGTATTGTATTTCAGATAGTCCGCTTGAAGTGGATTCTATTTCTGATCAAAAAGATCTAAAGTGCCTCAGGTTTGACGCCTTTTATGCATATGTAAAACAGGTTTCTCCCGATGAGTTCTCGGAAGAAAATCTAAATAAAAATTTTAATGATTTACCGTGGATTGAAACACATGCCCGAAATCATATTCGTATAATTGGGGAGGTAATGAAAAGCTGTATCGTAATTCCTTTCAAATTTGGCACCATCTTCAATTCGGAAGAAAGTCTGGGTACGTTTATTGAGAACTATGCCAGTTCGCTTAATAAAAACCTTAAAAACATAAAAGGAAAAGAGGAGTGGTCTCTTAAAATTTATTGCAATTACACGGTGTTAAATGAACAAATTACTGAGCTGAGTGAAGATGTGCGCAATTTAGAGCAGGAAATATCTAAAAGTAAGCCTGGTAAGTCTTTTCTTTTGAAACGAAAAAAAGTTGAATTGGTTGAAAAAGAGGTCGCAAAAATAGTTCAAACTTCTGGACAGCTGTGCTACGAAGAAGTAAAAAAATTCAGCGAATTAACGCAGGTAAATGGTTTGTTATCAGCAGAACATTCGGATCGAAAAGATAGCATGATTTTAAATATTTCGTGTTTCATAAACCAAGCTAGCATAAATGGATTTCTTGACGCCATTGAAGAATTACAGAAAAAATACAAAAAAATAGGGTTTGATATGTCCACTGCAGGTCCATGGCCTCCTTTTAGTTTCACTTCAATCAAAGAAAAGTAATGGAGGAAAATGTAATTAATCAGTCGAAAGATATCACGGTGATAGAAATATTAGATCGGGTATTAAATAAAGGAGTTGTTATTACAGGAGATATTGTAATCTCGGTTGCTGAAATTGATCTTATATATGTTGGATTGAAGTTATTAGTGACCTCTGTTGAGACGATGCAGGAGAAGCGTTTGACCATTGTAAAACCAGATCAGGAAAAAAAATAACGATGCAATGAAAAAAATTATTTACGCCATATTATCAACAAACCAAAGTCTTACTGAAATCAGTGACTTGGTAAATGGTATGAAGGGTATAATGGATGCAAATCTATATGTGCTTTCTTTTAATGATATTTCTATAGCTGTAAGTGATTTTACTCCCTCAAAGGATATAACAAATAGAGAACTAGCAATCGATTTTGCAGGTGTTATTGAAGCCTTGTCGCAGCAGGTAACGCTACTTCCTGTTCGATTTGGCACTTTTATAAAGACTGACGAAATTGTACATCAGTTACTAGTCAATCACTATGATTCTTTTCTCAGGAATCTTCAAAAAGTAGAAAATAAATGTGAATTTGGTTTGAAAGTGCTGTGCGATTCTGAGACATTTAGCACTAAAATAAGTGCACAAGCAGCAGCAGTAGAAGTGCAACCTCGTGAATACTTTTCTACAGATACTGTTCACACTAATTATTTACTTGAAAAAATAAAAATAAATAAATTAGAAGACAGCTTGTTTCAATATGTTGACCAATTAATTGAGGATATTAGCCAGTATTTAACGCAGATAAACCCTGACTCTAAATACAAGAAGATGGTGACGAATAGCATTCTTTTGGATGCCGTTTTTTTGGTTAAGAAAAATAAAAAAGATGAATTTATTCAGGCTATTTCGACATTTAAGCAGCAACATGACGATTTACAATTTTTACTCACTGGCTCTTGGCCTCCTTATAGTTTTGTTGACATTGTAATAGAATAATATTTTTTGAACAGCAACAAAAATAAGGTGCTTTTTGAGCTTCGTTTTATAAATAAAATTAAAAAAGTATTAAAAATGGGTAGTGCTCTCGGACCAAAAATATTCTTGAAAACGCCTATTACCGCCTGATTCAGGCAGCCACAATTCGATAAAGAAATGTAAACTGACGGTTGAAGATTTGAATATGCATCCTGTTCCGTTGGAAGGCTTGATAGAAATAATAATGCATATACAGAACTTAAAGAGAACGTAAAAATGAGTAAAATTTTAGGGATAGATTTAGGAACCACAAATTCCTGCATGGCCATTATGGAAGGGAACGAACCGATTGTTATCCTAAACAGCGAAGGACATAAAACAACGCCTTCAGTTGTATCTTTTACTGAAGCTGGTGAGCGTAAAGTTGGAGCATCGGCAAGACGACAGGCGATAGCCAATCCAGAAAACACAGTTTCTTCTATTAAACGTTTCATGGGAGAATCTTATGAAATTGTTGAGAAGGAAATTCACCGGATCCCCTACCAGATTTTAAAAGGAGAAAACAATACCCCGCGCATATCTATTTCTGGAGAGTTACACTCGCCGCAAGAAATTTCTGCGATGATTCTTCAACAAATGAAAAAAACAGCTGAAGATTACGTTGGAGATGAAATTAAGGAGGCTATAATTACGGTTCCGGCATATTTCAACGATTCGCAACGTAAAGCCACAAAAGATGCTGGCGAAATTGCAGGGTTAATAGTGAGACGGATTGTTAATGAACCCACAGCTGCCGCATTGGCTTACGGACTTGATAAGAGGCATTCAGATATGAAAGTGGCTGTTTTTGATTTGGGTGGTGGAACTTTCGATATCTCTATACTCAGTCTAGGAAGTGGCGTTTTTGAAGTAAAGGCTACCAGCGGTAATACGCATCTTGGTGGTGATGACTTTGATCAGGTTATTATTAATTGGTTAATGGATGAATATAAAAAAGATCAAGAGCTTGCTCTTTTTAGGGACCCAATAACGCTTCAGAGATTGAAAGAGGCAGCTGAAAAAGCAAAGATTGAGTTATCAACTGCGCTTGAAACCGAAATAAGCTTGCCATATATTATGTCCGTTAATGGCGTTTCCAAACACTTGACAAGAAAACTTACACGTGAAAAATTTGAACAACTAATTGATCGCTTAATGCAATCAGCTATTGAGCCTTGTCAATTAGCACTTAAGAATGCTCGAATGACCACTTCCGATTTGGATGAAATCATATTGGTTGGTGGTTCAACCCGAATTCCGGCTGTACAAAAAATGGTACGTGCTTTTTTTGGAAAAGAACCTTCGAAAGACGTAAATCCAGATCAAGTTGTAGCCATTGGTGCCACTATTTTAGGAGGTGTTCTTTCAGGAGAGGTAAAAGATGCGTTGTTACTTGATATTACACCACTTTCTATGGGTATTGAAACTCGAGGAGGAGTGATGACACGCCTGATTGAGGCAAATACGACGATTCCAACCCGTCAATCTGAAATTTTTTCGACCGCGGAAGACAATCAATCTTCAGTTGAAATTCATGTTTTACAGGGTGAAAGACCAATGGCTGAAAATAACAAAAGCATTGGTAGGTTTCACTTTGATGAGATTCCACATTTATCTCGGGGGATTCCAAAGGTTGAGGTAACCTTTGACATCGATGCCAACGGTATTTTACAGGTAACTGCGGTGGATCAACTGACAGAAAAATCGCAACAAATAAGATTGGAAGCCTCGGCTGGTCTTTCAAAGGAAGAAATTCAAAGAGTGAAAAATAAAGCGCAGCAGCATGCAGTTGAAGATCAGGAAATGAAAGAGAAGGCTGAGAAAAGCAATAAAGCAGACCTACAAATTTTCCAGACTGAAAAACAATTAAAGGAATTTGGAAACACCATACCTGTCGAGAATAAAAACACCATAGAGGAAGCGCTCGATGAATTAAAATTAGTACATCAAGAGCAAAATTTCAATGATATTGACGAGGTAATGCTTATTTTGGGCGAAGCATGCAGAGCAGTAGAGGTGCAATCAGATAAAGTTGATTAAATGGAAACATGGCAAGCCACTAATTAAAAATACCAGTAGGATTTTAACGTAAATATACCCTATTTATAAGCTCAAAAAGAGGATAAGTAATTAGAGTATCATAGATGTCTCTTTTTCATTAAAAAAGATAAATCTATAAAAATTGTCGTGTTTATGCAGCAAAATACATTTTTAAAAATGCCGCATACATCAGGCTGTCCTCTTTATACTTTTATAGACATAGTAATAGAATAATAATTTTTTAGATATGAACGAAGATAAGATACTTTTGAATTCAGTTCCGATGGATGAAATCGAAAATGCGATTGAAAATATTAAAAAGACAGAAAGCTCTCGCATCAACGCCACTCCTGATAATGCCCATGAAGGCCTTACACAGCTTGTAATGACTATAATAGAACTGCTGCGTAAACTGATTGAAAAACAAGCCATTCGAAGGGTTGAGGCGGGATCATTGACCGAAGAAGAAATTGAACGCTTGGGTGAAACTCTGATGAAATTAGAAATGAAGATGGAAGAATTAAAAGAAATTTTTAATCTGACGGATGAGGATTTGAATATCAATCTTGGTCCGCTAGGAGGCTTGATGTAGCAATTTAAACGCTAGAACACTAAAAATGAGAAATTTAATTTACATACCGATTATACATTCGAGTGCTGATATGGGATCTATGGCATCAGAACTAACCCGAAAGAGTATTGATGAATTTGGGGAAGAATTCTGGAAAACACATGTAGCTGCTGTTCATCAGTACTGGGAAGTAATAAGCGCATATTGTGATGCCATAGATTTTGGAGATAAATTTGTAAAAATATACCAGGATGGTATGGTGGCAGATGGAGATATCGCACTTAAAATAATGGAAGATAGCGTTAAAGCAGGAAGCAAGAATTATGAAATTATTTCTAAACTAGTCAGTCGCGGTGCCGTTATTCAAAAAACGGAAGACCTTGGGTTGGTTAAAAAAGAGTTGGATATGCTAAAATCAATTCCTTCTTCAGGATCCTTAATTAGGAAAGTAATTAAGATTATTAGGTTTAAAATTAGCCGGCATAAGCTATTAGTTCAAAGGGATAAATTCATAACAAAAAGTATTGATCAAACTCTTTCATCAAATGAAATAGGAATTATTTTTATTGGCGCTTATCACAAGGTCTTAGAGAAACTTCCGAAGGATATTTTAGTAAAAGAGGTGAAGGAAACTAACAAAGTAAGGGAATACCAAAAACTTATACCGTTTCATGCCAAAAGGAAACAACATTTTGAAAACCTCTCTGAATATTTGATACAACCTGTGGTTTGTGAGCGTTAGTAATTGGTGCCGAAAAAAATAGTATTAAAAGGTACTCTTAATTCTTGAAAATAATGATTCTGAGTACTCTTGGAAATAGAATTTAGTTTACTACAAAAATCCCAGAAATTTAAGTAATGTACATTAGTAAATGAAATACGTTTAGAAAAAAGAAGTCCAGCTAAATAGCTGGACTTCTTTTGTTAAAAGGAATGTTAACTAATTATACTAGTTTACCAATAACTTTGTGACTTTTTGTTTGCCATCTATAATTACTTTTAAGAGGTAGACGCCAGGACTAACAATGCCTATATCTAATTTGTCTTCATTAATGTATTTAGATATTATAGTTCTGCCCTGCAAGTCATACAAAAGAATTTTTTTAGTTCCATTTAGTGGACTTACAATATTTACGAAACTGTTGTTAACAGGATTAGGATACACCATTATATTTATTGCTCCATATTCCTTTACCGAAAGACTCGTATTGTTAAAAGACTTGGTCTCTGATAATTCTGAACCACTATAAGCAGCATCAATTGCCTGAACAGAATAATAATACGTATTGTTTGGAAGGTTTAACATCCATTCTGTTTTATGCTCTACGTTTCCTTTCCCTGCGGAAAGTCTATATCCATTGTCTCTAGCATTCATTTTCATGATATCGTCTCCTCCAGCTGTAGTACCTACTTTTATTGCATACGTTAAACCTTTAGCTGGTGTAAAATCATCAAAAGCGGCTTGCCAAGATAATTTAAATGGGTACGTACCTGTTTCACTATTAAAGACCCCTACCTCTGCATTTAAACCTTCTGGTTTAGTAGGTTTTGTATTTATAACAAACACAGGATCATCGTTACTCTTCCTTACGCTTAAACCACTTTTTGCTGCATCGTTCTGCACTTCAGCTGATTCGTTTCTAACGTTTAAATAGGTTT
>ENA-ORXF01000681-ORXF01000681.1-marine-metagenome-genome-assembly--contig:-NODE-681-length-23525-cov-5.723772_pt1 | contig 23525 bp, 31 predicted proteins | sample MGYA00237864_ERZ511476 | MGnify/ENA primary metagenome ERZ511476 (study PRJEB26306, sample SAMN06343908) | marine metagenome | isolation source: coastal waters | place: Atlantic Ocean: West Antarctic...
GTTAATTTTGTTGTGCAGATAAATGGTAAAAAAAGAGCTATTTTAAACATAAAAAGAGATATGATCGAAAATGATATTTTAGAAATAATTAAAATAAATCAAGAAATTAAAAAATTTTTAGGTAAATAAAAATTATTAGATTTTATAATAATATAATAAAGGTGTAGATAATGGTTTTACAATCATCTGGAACTATTTCATTATCAAATATTCAAACTGAATTTGGTGGTTCGAACCCCATTTCTATATCTGAATATTACGCGGCAGCATCTGGCATCCCTTCATCGGGTACAATAACATTTAATAATTTTCATGGCAAAAGCATATCCACAAGTGGTCCACCAACGCCCGCCCAATCATCTATACCTGGTAGATCAGGAGGCGTCGGAAATACAGGTTATGAAATAGTAAGAGGGTTATATGCTAATAATACAACTCGAACAGAAGGTACAACGTCATTTGATCATAGAAATGGTACTAATAGAGGTAGTAGTAATGATGTTAAATATGCAAATTTAATAATACAGGCTAAGCCAGGTGATACATTAAATTTAATATCACGACTACAAACAAACGGAAATTATAGAGAATATGCTGAATTTTGGGTTTGGTTAGGTGGGGGGTGGTCTAGATTTTCATCACCAAATGCTACATTCAATGGTAATAGAGATTTTAATGTAAACTACACAATTCCATCAAATACATCAGCAGGCAACTATGCATTAGCTGTTGCGATTTCTTACAGTTCTCTTGGTGCTACGTCTTATAGAAGTTGGAAATCTTATTCTTTACATGTTTGGACGTAATTTTGAGTACATAATTTTATTTATCTATAACTTTTATAAACTTATTGAAACTTATACTTTTTTATTAATTATGTACTCTTTTTTTTAGATATAACATTAAATAAAATATAATAATAATAATATGAAACGTTACAGAAATAGAAATAGTATTACTAATCAAAAACCCAATTTTCCAATTAAACAAAATATACCTTTACCACCTTTACCTGCAAATAACCAAAAAGGAGAAAGTTTTGCTGGCGGGATTATGAACTCAGTTATTCAAGGTGTGGCGTTGGGAACTGGTTCGCAAATTGCTAGTAGAGGCATTGATGCTATTATGGGTCCTCGCAAGATTGAAGTTACTGAAATCGCATCTACTAATGATAATTGTATAAAAGAACAAGATGTATATATAAATTGTATGAATAAAGGAGACATAACACAATGTAATGATTTTTTTGAAATGTTAAAAAAATGTAAGAACATATAAGATTATTTTTATATTATATTATAATGATGAATATTAACATATTTATATTTATTAATTTAATTGTAAATTGTTTTTGTTATACACAACCTGTTATAAAAAATATTCCATTATATAGATATTGGAATTGTATTGGTTTTAAACACAATATAGTAAATAATAAACCTTATCAATTTAATATTGGTGATATTCCATTAGTTGCTTGGAAATCATATAATAATACATATCTTAGTACTCTAAATTTTTGTAAACATTTTGGTTCTACTCTTAATGATGGTATTATTGAAGACGGGTGTTTAAAGTGTCCTTATCATGGTTATAAACATTCTTCTTCTGATAAATGCGGTGTAATAATTGAATATGATAATAAATTATGGTGGTCATATAATCCTGTTGAAAAAGTACCTCAAACTATTCCTTATATTGGTGAGGATTTTGTTTCAGAATATATTGAATATGAAATGAACGAAAATCTACCATTTTGTATGTATAATTCTATGGATATTAATCATGCCCAACATATTCATGGTGGTATATTTGGATTCGGTACAGATATTCCTGTTAAAAATTACAAATATATAAAAAAAGCAGAAGATATTATCGGCACCAGTTTTGATCACTATTCGAAAGATAATATTAAACTTATGAATAAAAATGTTTCATTAGGTACAGATACTTTTACAAGTAATTATCATGAATATATTTATCCTTCAACAACTTGGTCTGTTGTAAGTCACGGTGAACATAAAAAAATAGTTATAGGTGTTTCAATGACACCTAGTGATACTTATAAAACAAAGTGGTATGTTACAATCCGTTGTAATTATATGAAAGATGGTATTAATAAGAATATTCTAAATTTGGCAGCACGCATGATTTTAAGCCAAGATAAAAAACAATTCGAAAGACAATCTAAAAATACTTTATTGCGAGATAGCTTTATCTTTACGAATATGCTAAATCACGAAGATCATATCATTGATATGAAAGATTTATTTAAAAAATATGAATATCCTAAATTAAAAGATTTTATTGATTATCATATCTCTAACCCAGAATAATTTATCTTTGATATTTTCTAAAATGCTCTTTTTTTTAATTTTAACATCATCTAAACCATGATAAAGCTGTGAATCTTTTATATAATACGAATTGAAATGTATATCTTCTTTCTTTTTTTCTTTTAAAATATTATACATATCTATATTAAAAAATGATATAAAAATATAACGTAATATTTTATTTTAATGAATATTCAAGATTTAATTAACGATACAGTATCAACAGATTGGAAGGATATTCTTATTAATATATTACAATCTCATAAAAATGATATTAATACAAAATTAACGAAAGAATTTACTAATAATGCTGATAATATTTTCCCTAAGAATGAATTAATTTTTAATTGCTTTAATTATTTCAATATTAAAGATATAAAATGTATTATTATAGGCCAAGATTGTTACCATACACGTTCAGTAGCAAACGGTTTATGTTTTTCACATAGTCAACAAAAAAATAATAAATTACAACCAAGTTTACGCAATATATTCAAAGAATTACATAGAACCGAAAATGTATTTCGTCAAGATCCAGATTTGAGTGATTGGGCTAAACAAGGATGTTTGATGTTAAATATGTCTTTAACAGTTTTGGAAGGAAAGCCTAATTCTCATGCTTATATTTGGAATTCTTATATAAATGATATCGTTAAATGGATAGCAGAAAATTGTGAAAATATATGTGTTATGTTATGGGGTAATTTCTCTCAAAATACAGAAAAATATTTTAGAAATACTAAAAATGTTGTATTTAATGCTGGGCATCCTTCCCCATTAAATACAAAAAATAAATTTATAGGATGTGGGCATTTTGAATTATGCAAAAAATTTCACAATATAAAATGGATATAAAAATTGATAATTACATTATATAATTATTGTATAAAATGAATTTTGTTCCAATAGATTATATTAATACGTTGTTAGAAAACTTTACTAAAAATAATGAATATCATTCTTATTTCAAATTAAAAAAAAACAATAAACAAGATAATCTATATTTTATCCCAGATACTCAAAATATAGTTACAGATGGTTGTGAAGTTTATGGTATTATGAAAAATGGTAAATATAAATGTAATAATATTAAAAATGTTTCTTGGAATATTAATCTATTTAAAGTTCATGCTTATTAATATATATTCTTATTATATGTTACTAATAAAGTATATATGAATATCTCTATTATATATATATAATAATGAAAAGTATTTTATATTATGTTTTTTGCTTTGCTTGTATTTTTGAAGGAGTGAATAGTTATAATATGAATAACTTTCCAATTATTAAAAGGCTTTTTGATAAAAGGAATCAAAATAATTATAGTAAAAAAGCTTATAATAAATTTTTTGTAAATAATAGTGCTTTGAATAAACTTATCCTTGATGATATGGCAGCTAATATAGTTGGTCCTAATAAAAATAATACAAGAATTTGTAATAAATATTAATATTCTTTTTATACATACCTTAATCTTATAAAACAGTTTTTGAATTATTTAGTTACAGTATGATTACAGTATAATTTTATTTTTGGTTCCATTGCTCCTACACCAGCTATTGCTGATATATATATCAATAATGCTGACGACATACCTACTTGAAAATAGTAATTATCAAAATCTATTATTTTTTTTGAAAATTTTATAATAGGATCTGTTATTTTTATAATTTGTTTTGGTGTATTATTATTTGGTATATTTCTTATTAATAGTAATATTGTTGTTATTAAAACTAAATTTTGTATACCATCAAGTAATATACTCTCGCAAAGTACTATATTAACTGTTTTTGATATACCTACCATATCATTGGTGTTTTGTATCATAAAACACATGTTATTACTCTTTTGATAAGGTAATCTAAAATTATTATTTAATATTAACATTTAATAGTTTATATTTATTTATTTTTATATAAAAAAATGATTATCATAAAATGATAAATAATATAACATAATGGAATTGGATAATTACAATATTATTTTAATAGACTATCTATATAAATATGAAATTATTGATGATAATATTAAACAAGTTTTTTGGGAACTTAAAAATGAAATATATAAACTTTGTTTGTATAATGATAAGCTCTTGGAAAAAAATGAATTGATAGAATTAGAATTGAAAATTATAGAGTTTTATAAACTTTTCCCCAATTTTAATTTTGAAAAAGTTTATAATCATGATAACCCCATTTTGTATATTACTTATTTAGCTCATATAAAAGATAAATTATCATTTAATTAAACATTATATTCTATGTTTATAAAAATTGATTATTAATAATTTTATTATATATTACTGTTATTGACCTGAAATATGGTTTATTAAACTATATGATTATAATCTGCAAAAAGGAGTCATACAATATACAAGTCAGAAGACAATCTGTCAAGAACCCGAAAGGGGGAATCGCTGTTAGTATATTGTACCTTAGTAGCTATTATATGATTTGGTTTTTTTACATATATGTTCTATATTTTATAAAAAATGATGTTGATATATTTAATTTTTTTTATAACAATGGTTGGAATTGATATGACTCTTTACTCGTTAAAGAAAAAAGCTTTGGAAGAAATTATCATTAATTATATCAATGAGTATTCAAACAAAAAAATTAGGTTGTCTGGTAAAAATAAACCTGATTTGGTTCATATTATTCTTTCAAATAATATTGAAGTGGATTGTCGGAAATATATACCTAATGTTATTATTAATGATTTTGTTAGTACAAATTATATTAGTTCTTATAATGAAATTGAGAAACAATTTATTATATTGGCTAAACCTACTACTATTTAAAGAATTAACTAAATATTCTTCATTAATAAATATATTTCTATACTTTCGTAATCTCTCATAGAATATGGTATATTATACAATATAAAGTCAAGCTATCAATTTCACTTTTATTAGAAAGAGTATCAGAGTGATTGCTGTAATAAAAGTGAAAATTGATAGTTGGACTTTATTTTATATTGTATAAATTAGTATGAAAATCAATAATTATTATAGAATTAAAAGGTATTTTCATATTATCTATATAAAAAACATATCTTTCATAAGGAATAACATACATAGAATTAAAAACGAAGATAATTTTATATATTCAAAATATATTTTAAACAAAATTAAAGAAAATGAATTAAAAAAATAATATTATAACACCTTATCACACTATTACCTTCGGGAAGCATATTCCCTTATTGAGATTTAAAGATTTCAAGGGATTCTAATTGTTTCAATCTCAATAAAGAGTTTAATTCTTCTTTTTTTAGTTCTGCTTTTGCTTCTCTTATCTGCTTTAAGCTTTTTGGCAACTATGGCAGTTAACTTAACAGCATTTTCTTTTTGCTCCTTTGTATATTCCATTCTGTATAGTTAAAAAAAATATATATAATTTTATCAATTTTATTTATTCTCCAAAGTGTTTATTATCAGATAATTTATAATGCGTCAGTATAATTAAATAAGCTAAATCATCATAAATGTCCTGAACTTCTCTATCCCAATTAATCTGATATTCTTTTTTATAAGTATATTTATACAAGGCAAGTGCTATAAAGAAGTGATATTCATTTACAAGTGCTATTGTCCCCTCCCAACCGACATCATTTTCAATAAGACTCCATATTTTTTCTCTTCTATTTTCATCTGTCCAATCATTTTTATCTTTATTTTCTTCCTCATCAATTTCTTCAATAAAACCCCAAAGAATATTACATTTCCCTTTATCATTAAGGTATTTATTTTTAAAGTGTTTTCCAACGTATTCAGTCATACTTGATATATATAATATCAACATATCATTTTTTAAAATGATATAGATAAATAAATTGTTATTATTATTATGACTATATCAAGAGATAAGGCCTTGAAGTTTTTAAAAGAAGCTGATTTTAAGGCTAAATTATTTTCCAAAGATGACAAACGAAAAGTTGGTGCTATAATATTGGAAAATAATAGTTTTATTCAGTTAAGTTGTGGTTATAATGGTCTACCACGTAAGTTAAAAGAAACTAAAAAAAGATGGTTAAAGAAAAATAAGGATTTATATGTAATACATGCTGAAACAAATGCAATAGTTCATGCTGCAAGGACAAATAGTAATATCAATAATAGCATAATGGTATGTAATCGTTTTCCTTGTCATAATTGTTGTTTAAATATAATTCAAGCTGGTATAAAATTACTTATAACTATTGAACCAGATTGGTGTAATCTTAGTGATAGATGGAGGCAATCATTTTATGCATCAAAGGAAATGTTTGATGAATTAAAAATAAAAATAATGTTTTTTAAAGAAGATGATTTGTTATAAGTTTATTTTTAAATTCCACCATTTAATATAATATCTTCACCTATTTCTTTACCATTTCCAGTATAACTATTATTAATTATTTTATAACCATCATTCATATATTTCATTGATTCATCATAATTTTCATTTTTATGTGTTAGTGTGATTAAATCACTCATATCTGTTTTTTTTATTGAAGATATGGAACTTTTAAAAGTTTTAACATCAGGTGGTAAATTAATTGATTGTAATATATTCTCTTTAAAATCTTCAAAATCATTGTGATAAAATGATTTTTTAATTTTGATTTTGATACAAGTAGGTTTATCTTTTGAAATATACACTGTAACATATGTTGTATTTAATGAATTAGAATCAGTATTGCTTAATTTTATATTTAAAGGACTTATAGATGATTTAGTAGATATTTTTCCTCCTTTACTAGAAGTTTTAGTAGATATTTTTCCTCCTTTACTAGAAGTTTTAGTAGATATTTTTCCTCCTTTACTAGAAGTTTTATTTAATCTCATTGTTTTATAGTATTTTAAAGAAACTCTATTCACAAATAAATGAAATTGTGATTTAAATATTTTATAAAATAATCCTGATTGATCATCTAACACACTTCTACCATCAAATGGATGTACTTCTTTTGCTTCATGCATAGTATCTGGTATAAGTAAAGAAACTTCTTCATTCATTATATTTATTAAAATTTTATCATTTTCTGTTAATTTAGCATTATTATTATATATAATATTCCCAGAGTTAATATTTTGAAATATTGTATTGGGTTCCTCTTGATAAAAACTAGGATTTCCTGACGTGTCTCTTTCAACTATTTTATGTATTCTACTTATATTATATAAAAATAAAAACTGTACTGCATATCTAAAACCGTCAATACCTCGTTGTGTTCTTTCATAAATTAAGTTAACCATATCTTGATTATTATCTAATAATCTGGATAAATATATTAAACCATGTGAATCTATCCATGCTTCATCTATATCTTTTAAACCTGAACCATAATCAACTAATATAGAAAAAGGTGTATTTTCTCTTTTTCTGTTCCACACCGCACGCGATACTTCTAATTTATTATATTCTTTTAAATAGTTATTAAAACGTTCATTTGCACCACGTGCATTGTCTTCAATTATAACTTCTAATTCTTCTTCACTTTTACCTTTTTCCATTATATGTTAATTATTCTCTAATAATAACAAATAAAATAAATTTAAACAGTAACCCTCGTTTGTGTATTTTGTGAGTATATGCTATTTGGTTGATACACAACTGGAAGTACTCTTTCTCCTACTTTCGTTGCTGGAATATAATAAGGCATTGTAGGATACATATATTGTTGCCCCATTTGATTTGTATGATGTGTATGTGGTTGCATACCAATATTTGCTACAAGACTTCCAACCGTATTCATATAATTTTGATAATATTGTTGTTGAAACAATTCAGGATTTGGCATTGTTTGTGTTCCCTCATTTCCAAAAGATACAGAAGCCTTTTCACTTACTTCACCTACGTTATTAATATCTTTAACTTGTGGAGATTCAATATCATTATAAACAGGTTTAATATGATATGACGGATATGTTGATCCATATGGAAAAAATGGCGTAAGAATTAGTTCAGGTGTAGCTTGGTAAGTTTGTTGGAGTTGACGGAACATTATAATAGTTATATTATAAATGTGATATGTGTTTATATAGGTTTTTAATATAAATATGAAACAACATTGATATCTGTTAATTTATTTTTTTTATATTATAACTTTAAAATTTTATATTTCTAGTAAAATTTATCATATTTATTTCTGTTATACCATTACCATTATCTACATTTATTTTTTTTAAAATTATTTTTTTTTAGTCTTATCTACTTTTAATAAATCCTTTTTTTATTATTTAATATTTCTAATCTTTTTATAATATCTTCTATATTATAATTATTCATTGTTATTATATTAATAAATTAAATAATCATTTTTTACTAATATAATTATGAATTTATAAAAATACCATTATGATATTATGCTAACTATTTTTTTTTAATAATATTATATATTATGTTTTCGGAATGTGAATGATATTCTACTATTTTTTATTTTTTTTTCAATTGGTATTTCATGTGTAAATATCTTTTGAAAATCTCCACCCATTTGAATAATTTCATATGGTATTGTTGGAATATCACATATTATTTTATTATTTTCTTTATTTCTAATTCTAAATTTACGAATAGCTCCAATAGATAATGCTATAACACCTTCTTTATCTAAATTTTTTTCATTATCACTATGTTTACAAATATAATTATCACCATTTATATATTCATTCACTAATATGCCATTAAAGTTAGTATCAAAAATATAATTAATTAAATTTAATAAATATTCTAGATTGGTTGTTAATTTTTTAGATTTTAACAATTGGTTTGAATAATTATAACCAATCGAAAAATTTGAGAAGAATCCAACATTTCTTTTAGGATTTACAATTTTTCCAAAAAATTTAATGGGTGGGTGGTTAAAAATTTTATCATTAATATCTTTTATACATTTATCTATCAATACTTTAAAATGAATAATTGAATAAGTGTTTAAAAAAGATTTATCATTTTGTATTATGTTATATTTTGTTGATATTATAATATTTTTATAAATAATTTTACCAATTATGTCATCAATAATTTCATTAATAATATTATTCATTGTTATTATATTGATAAATTAAATAATCATTTTTTATTAATATACTCTCCTAATTAAATCGTGTTTTAATTTCATAATAGCTTCCATTTGTCTGATAATAATATCCAAATTAATTGTATCAATACTTTTATTTGGCTTTTCACATTCCATATTATCAAATATTTTTTTTTGATCTTCACTTAAATTATATCTATTACAGTATCTACCTGATATTAATTCTTTATCAAATATCGTATATGATTCATTATATTCAAAAATACATTCATAATATTGAATAATCAATACATCATTTGTACCTTGACAATATTTTTTATAATATTCTTTGATATTTTCACTATATTTATCTATATTTTTACTATCACATTTTAATACATCACTTAATAGTTTGTTTTTTGACTGAAACAAATCATAGATTGCTTTGATATTTTTATTTTTTTTCATCAAATGTTGAATTTCTCTATTTAAACTATCCAAACCATCATTTATAAATTTTTTTGTATAATCATCAATCGATATATAACAACAATCGTTTGCGAAATGTTCGGTATTTCCACATTTATAACATTCGTTATTTGATGTTCTTAATTCATTTTTAAGGAATTTTATTGTTTCTTCATTTAATACTACTTGATTATATGACCCTCCTCTCACATTTTCAATACCATACTTAGACATATATTCTTTAACATATCTATCTTCATCAAAAGGAGAACTATTATCAATTTGTTTAATTATAGATAAAGGTTTATATTTTTTAGTCCAAAATGAACCATCTCCGTCTATATGTTGTTTGTATCTATTAGCCATTTTATCTGTTTTTCCAATATAATATTTGTCATTACTTAGTTTTAAAATGTAGATTGTTGTAGTCATAATAGTATCTTTTTATATTAACAATCATTTTTTATAAGATTTGAAAATCCTTAAAATTTAAAAAGTCAATAAGGTCATATTTTGCTATTTTTTTGCTATTTTAGATATGTTCTCTATTATTGAAATGTTCTAATTATTTATATTTAAAAGTTAAAAATATAAATCTACTAAAAAATCCAAAAGTATTTCACAAAAAAATTGACGCAGATGCGTCATGCGTTTTTTTTAAAATAAATGATGGCAGTTATATTTATTTAAAGATAATTTATTGACTATATGTATAATGACTGAAAATGACGCATTTAAAAAGCATAAATGTGACAAATGTAATTACTCATCTAATCGTAAATACGACTTAAAAAGACATCATAATACCATACATTGTATAATGATATGTACTAAAAATGATAAAAACTCTATTGGAGAAATTGTACATCCAAATGAAAAAAATGTACATCCAAAAAAAATGAATGTACATCCAAATGAAAAAAATGTACATCCAAAAAATATTTGTAAAAAATGTAATAAAAATTATAAGATTAAAAAATGTTTAATAGAACATGAAAAAAAATGTAATGGTGTAGACGATTTAACATGTCCAAAATGTATGATAAGTTTTAGTTCAAGACAAGCTAAATCAAATCATATAAAAAGAAATACATGTAAACCACGAAGTATTATACATGCAAGAATACCAAATCCTCAGAATATAGATTCAGTAAATAATATAGAATCTCAAATAAATAATATAGATATACAAAATATAGATACACAAAATAATATACAACATCAAAATATTAATATAAATGTAAATAATTATGGAAATGAAAGAACAGATTATTTAAATTATGAAAAGATGCTTGATATTTTTAAAAAGGTTTATAATATACCAACATTACTAACAAAAGAATTACATTTTAATGAAGATTTTCCAGAAAATAATAATATAATATACCATGATACTAAATTTTGTTTAATTAAAGATGATGATGAATTTATTTATAAAAATCTTAACGTTTTAATTAAGGAACTAATAAAAAACAAAGGTAGAATGATGCAAAAGTTTGCTAAACAAAACAAAGATGAGATATGTCTAAATATGGATATAAAAATATATGAACAAATGATAGAACAATTGATATCGTTGGTACTTTTAAGCGAACCACAAGAACATTATAAAGAGCAGGTTGAAAATATTAGAGATCTAATAAATAATAGCAGGATGGATATAGCAGAATTGAGTACATAATTATATTTTTCTATGATTTTTATAAACTTTTACTTTTTTAATAGATTTTTATAATTATGTACTCTTTTTAAAAATTGATTTATATACATCATTATATTATATTATATTATAAAAATGTCTGTTGATATTGAAAACAATTGTGGTAATAACTTAGGTACATATCATCATTCTAATAATCATAAATCTAGAACATATACTAATGAAGAATATAATACAATTTCTTTTGAATTAACTAAAAATATTGAAAATCTTAAAACACCTTATGATATTACCAAGTTTCAAAAGAATATTCAACGTTCGTATAAAATTAGTTTATCAAAAGCTAACCTTATCTATTTCTATAATAGTTTAGGTATTGATAATTTAGCATTAAAAAAGTTAATTACCAAGAAAAAATCAAAATCTAATTCTGGTGTAATAGTAGTTACAGTATTAACATCTGGAACACCAGAATATATTGATGACGATGGTAATAAAGTTGTTAGTAAGTTTAGTTGTCGCCATAATTGTGCTTATTGTCCTAATGAAAAAGCACATGAAGGCAATAATTGGGTAGATCAACCTAGGTCATATTTATATTCAGAACCAGCAGTTTTACGCGCTAATGAAAACAAGTTTGACCCAGTTTTACAATTTAATTCAAGAATAGATGCTCTCATAAATATGGGACATGTTGTAGATAAATTGGAAATTATTGTATTAGGAGGTACCTGGTCTAATTATCACAAAAAATATAAAGATTTCTTTATTACAGCAATATATTATGCTGCAAATACATATTATGAAAAAAGAGAAATGTTATCGTTGGAAGAAGAGATTATTATTAATGAAAACGCAAAAATACATGTTATCGGATTGACACTTGAAACCAGACCTGATAATATTACTTTGGAAGAAATTAAAGAATTTAGGAGATATAATTGTACAAGAGTTCAAATAGGTGTTCAACATACAAATAACGATGTACTAAAAAAAATTAAAAGAGGACATTCTATTGAAAAAGCACATTTAGCCATTAGATTGTTGAAAAATAACGGATATAAAATTGATATACATTTAATGCCTAATTTGCCAGGTTCTTCATATGAAATGGATAAAGAAATGTTAGATACATCATTATATGATGAAAGAATGCAAGTTGATCAATATAAAATTTATCCAACAGCAGTTGTGCCTTGGACGCAAATAAAAGAATGGTATGATAAAGGGGAGTATGTTCCATATGACGACTTATTATTATTTGAACTAATTAAAGAATTTAAAAAGAAGGTTCAGAAATGGAAACGTCTTAATAGAATTATTAGAGATATTCCATCTACATATATTTCAGGTGGATACAAACATGAATATGTTAATATGCGCCAGCTTTTGCAAAATGATATGAAAAAAAACAATTGGGGATGTAATTGTATACGTTGTCGTGAAATCAAAGATACATGTGTTAATCCAGAAGATATTAGATTAGATGTCATAACATATCCCGCGAGTGGAGGTACAGAATACTTTATTTCATATGAAACAGACAAATATCTAATTGGTTTTATACGTCTTAGATTAGCAAATAATGTTGATAAAACAACTCAATTAGATATTCTACATGATTCAGCTCTTATCCGCGAGCTACATGTATATTCAAATTTAAGTGATGTTGGTAATAATTTAGATACATCCTATCAACACAAAGGATATGGAAAGAGTCTTGTTAATGAAGCTGAAAAAATAGCTAAAAATATGGGATATTCTAAAATAGCTATTATTAGCGGTACCGGTGTTAGGAATTATTATAGAAAATTAGGATATTCCCTTATTGATACATTCATGATAAAAATGTTATAGAAATATAAAAATTGATTAACAAATCTCTTTTTATTTATCTATACAAGTAATATGGAAATTGAAACAATATCCAATTTCAAAGGTTCTGATATGCTTCGTATCATTTACAATACATACGAGTTGTATATGAAATATGGAGCTCGTAGTAGCAAGAAGGTTGACTACTTTCATGAGCAGATTATTGACCAGTTAAAAACTATATTTGTAAGTGATCGCTACAAAATCGCACAAGAATATAACATTCCATCAGTTAATTCTGCAGGTAAAAAAAAATGTGATATTGTTGTATTATGTGATAATATCCCGATAATAGTATTGCCTGTGAAAGTTATTATGACTAATTATAAGCAAAATAAAAACAACTACTTTGAAAACCAAATTGGTGAAGTAACAAGTATCAAATATGCTAACCCCAATATCAAAGTAGTGCCAGTAAATATATTTATGTCTAAAACACCTTACCTTAATAAAAAGAGGATTATTACAAAGTTTCAGACAATAACATATTCTGATATTTCTATATATGAAAAATACAAAGAATACAAACTATTTGACGAAGTAATTAACTATATCATAGATGTTGAGCATGAAAACTTAGTAAATGAAACATATCAAAAAATCCCTAAACTTATTGGATTCAACTACACAACAGAGTATGTTTCTTTGAGTAAAATTATGGAAAGGCTCGAATTTAATTAAGTATTAGTCAACAACTATATCATATAGTACTCTGCTACTAATATTAATCCACCCACCCGAACGTTTCTGTGAATTCAATGTTATATAATCTATATTTTTTATAATTATTTTTTTGATATATTCTAAATCTGTTTTATCTTTTGGTTTTATACAAAGGCAACTATAATGTAGTATGTCTTTATAAGCCTTAATGTTTATATTCTTAGGGTCTACGAAACATGGTATATATAGACATTCAATATCACTCTTTTTTATTGACTGTGTGCGACCATAAGCATACCATGTAGCGTAAGATTTATTCCCTTTATCCCTTTTACCCAATTCTTCTTTATTGTTAATTAAATATTTATATGTTAATGGATTATCTTTCTTAAATTTATTTTCCTCAATTATTTTACCATTTTCATATGGATATATAATATGTTTTTGATTTATACCATTTGTTATAAGAACCCAACACGGTTCATCATATAACTTGTCAGAACATATATATATTTTATCCCTAAGAGTAGCAATGCCATTTTTAATACTACAAATATCAAATAGAGTTCTTTTACTTGAATTAGCTTTATTAAATAAAGAATAGTTTTTGATAATATCATTATAGTAGTAAGTTACATCATTATATGTTAAAGTGTCTTTATTTTCTTTGCTAAAAACTGTTATACAACAATAAACTGATGTTCCTTTGAATACCTTTTTATCCTTATAATCTATTATTTCCTTGACATATCTATTATCAAATAACCATTTGCGCAATTTCAAAGCAGATTTATTATACAAATAAGAGTTAGGTGTTATTGCAACCATTTTACCATTTTCTTCAAGAAGTTCTAGACATTTTATTATAAACGCGTAATATATATCAACAAGACCTGTGTTTAGTGTTATGAAATTATTTTTGATAAACACTCGGTATTCTGGTGATAAATCTTGAACTTTAATATATGGCGGATTCATAATAATATTATCATATTTTTTTGTTATATTTGCTCTTAAAAAATCTTTATTAATTTTATTCATATTTTGTTTATCAATTATGATATCTAAATAGTCACTTTTTAATTCATATATATCTATATTAGAATATTTAGAAATATCAAGATATTTTAATAGATTCCCAGAACCTACTGATGGTTCTAATAATGTTCCCGATTTATCTATTTTTTGCGACATTAGTTGACATATATTGTCTGGTGTAAAAATATCACACTTAGTAAACTTTATTATATCATCCATAATAGTAAATAAAAATAATAAATTATACTTATATAATCATTTTTTATAGTTATTTCAAATTAACCTTTTATTTTATTTTCTAATTCTTCAATTTCTTGCAATAATGCTTTATGTACGTTTTTTATATCTCTAATAATTTGCTTGTACACAACAGAGAATGATAATATATGTTGTTTAAGATATACTATTAATATACTTGCCATTTCTTTAAAACTACTTTTATTTACCATATTATCCTTTTTTTTATCTTCATCATCATCTTTATCACCATTATCACCTTCATCATCTATATATGTTATATCTTTTTGCTCCTTGGCGGTTACCATTATATTTAAAATTTCTATGTATTTTAAAACTTTATCATTCAATTTTTTTTTCATTTTCACTAATTTTTTTTCTTCTTTTTCCATAACAGTTTGCGCGTTTAATAATTCTGCACTACCGCCAACAGTCGATTCTGATACATTTGAACTTAAATTAGATATTATAGTTTTTTGCCTTGTATCTATTAACTTATCACTAGTTTCCTTTTTTTCATCTTTGCGTTTTTTAATAGATTCATCAATCATTCTAATAAAATTTCTTTTTAAACCTTCTTCATCACTTGAAAAATTAATATTTTTTCTATCTAATCTAATATTATATTCGCTATCTGATAGTGTTCCATTAATTGTTTGTCTTGTAATATCACGAGATTTTATTTTTTTTATAAAAGTAGTCCTAATAAATTTTCTATATATTTCATATAATTCAGGATCTAATTGTTCTTCTTCTGGTTTTTTATTTTCTATTTTTTCTTCTAAATCAATATCATAATATATAGTTTCTCTTAACAATTCATTGATAAATATTTCAAAGGCTTTTATATATTTACAATCAGTTTCTTTAAATTCTTTTTCTACAATAGTGCTGATTTTATCCCACCAATATAAAGTACCTTGTATATTTATTAATATTAATTCTTGTTTTTCAAATTTTTCTTTTAAATCTTTTAAAACCATGGGTTTTACTCTTTCAAACTTATCAATACTCAAATCTTTGTATTCTCCATTAGTTTTATCAACTTCGTCAGCATCATCTGATTCTCCATCTTTTAATGCTATCAGGTAATTTGAAAAATCTACATAATATTTTTCACGATCGTTGGTATTTTTTATACCATTTTCTATTAATCTTTCTAATAAAATATTTATTTTTTGACTATATAATAATTCTTCCTTTCTATCGTTTTCAACAAATGTTAACATATGCATAGCGTCTTCAATTTCTTTTTTCGCAGAACGCGAATTATCATAATATATTGAAATTATATCTATAAAGTAATTAACAAAAATTTTATCAAATATAAATTTTTTTATATATGTAATTAACATACGTATTTGATCTGAACTTAATTCTCCATTATCATTATGTTTAAACATATCAATAATTACATTTATTTTATTATTATATTTAGTTAAAAAATCAATTGATTTTTTAATTTTATCAAGAATAAATACATCTAAATAATCTTTATAATATTTAACTACTTTTTCAAAAAGCTTTACTTTTTTATTTGTAAACTTTTCAACTTCAATAAATTTATCAATATCTTTTTGTTCGGCTTTCGGATCGTCTTGTTCTTCTTTCTGCCCGTCTACTTCTTTTTCTTTACCACCATCTTCACCTTCGTCGCCACCGGTTAACCTTCTTTTAATTAAATGGTATTCATTACGATATCTATAATAATGTTTACCATTTTTTAAATAAACCTTTCTATTATTATCTTTAATATATATATATTTGTTTGTGGATTTCATTATATAAAAATATATAAAACTTTTACTACTATATAATAATAATAAAAAAGACACTAATTTTCACCATGCAAAAAGAACCTTCTGTGGAAACAAATGATGTTCCAAAGAAAATAGGTAAAAAAATTAGTGGCGATAAAATTATAGAAGAGTTTAATAAGCTTTGTTCTTCGGAAGAGGATTATTCACTTGATGAATTGAAAAAACATCTATCCACAGCTTACAAACAAGCAGGAAAAAAAGTAGTTGTTAAAAGAGAACCATCGGCATATAATATTTTTATGAAGGAAGAAATTACTAAATTGCGTACTGAAAACCCAAACACTGAATATAAAAATTTAATGAAGCTTGTTGCACAAAAATGGAATGATAATAAAAAGTCAGATAAATAATAATAATTATTATTATTATATAGGATATGAATTTGTATATCAGATACATATTAGTTGCATTATTACTGACTTTTCTAGATTTTATATGGATATCTTCAAATTTCAAAATGTATAACAAAACTGTTAAAGATATCCAAGGATTTGATCCTAAGATTAATATAACATATGCTATTATTGCATATTCGTTTATGATAATATCTTTATTTTATGTGGCTATTCCATTTACTATGCAAAATATTGATAAAAATGATAAAATCATAGATTTATTATATAAAGCCATTAGATATGGTGGTATTGTAGGGTTAAGTATATATGGTATATATAATTTCACATGCATGAGTTTTTTTGCGAATTATCCATTATCAACAGCGCTTATAGATACTGTGTGGGGGACATTTTTATATTCATTCGTAGTATTTGTGTTTTTACTACTAACTAAATAAATAAAATAATAAGAAAAGTATTAATATTGATATTAACACAATACATAATGATATTAATATACTACCACTAAATATAATAGGTCCTATGAATAAACTTAAATAAAAGTTTACTATCAATGCAATTGTAATATATATATATATTTGCATACTATAAATATCATCAAGATTGATTGATTTTCCAATATTTAAATTATTAAAATTTAAATTATTAAAATTTAAATTATTTATAGGATTTTCTAATTTATTAGAATTATCATTACCATATAACTGCAATTCATTATTATGATCATCTATTAATTCGTCCAAACGACTACATTTATCTATATCTTCACTTGAAACACCTTCTAAATCTCTATATGTTACAGTTTTATCCGTGAAATTTTTAAGATCAGAACATTTATCAAAGTGTTCTAATAACATTTTTTATTCTATTATATTATAACAATTTTAAATAACAAATAATATTATATTATAATAGAGATAGTTCATAATATATTTATGGCAAATACATATGAAACAATCATAATCATATTGGCTATGGCATTAAACACAGGTATAATATTATGGTTTATAACAAATTATAATGATACGGAATTTGGTGGAAATCCCACCCTTCTTAATATAAATTATAATAAAAATAAAGTTGAAAGTACAACAACAGGGGATAAATGCACAACTGTTTGTGATTCATTAGATCCAGTTAGCGACCCTAGATATAATATGCAACAAATAATTAAACAATCAATATTACTTGAAGAACATTTAACAAATAAAAACAAGAGATGTCGCGATTGTATAACTAAACATTTTCTTCATATCATCGGCTTGTCAGAAGAAGCACAAATGTTGGCAACAAATAAAATTAAAGACTATCCTTTGGTTAGCGAATCAGTAGATTTATACAACGAACTATTCAAAATTTGGGTAAAAAATAAAAACCTGAATGGTAAAGACGAAAGCTATATTTTATATTGCACTAATAAATTAAGAGACCATAGAAAACAACTTATCGTTTTATATTTCTTCAACGAAAAATACAAAATTAAAGAAAACGAAAAAAACAAGTAATCTTATGTTTTTATATATGATATTTTATTATTATCTATCATATGTGTTATTACATAATTAATATCATCTATTGTTATTTTATGCGCCGCTAAATGATCTGGATGTATTTCCGACCCCATATTAATATTAGGATATGATGTTGGGAATGTTATTGCATATGTATTTACCGTCTGATATATTGCCACGTCTGCAACAATCTGGTATTCGCAATCGTTAAAATCGTATTTATTATTTTTATAAAATTTATTAACTAATTTTTGTGCACCACTTCGTGATATTATATACATCCCCGTTGATGGTAACAAATATTGCCATTTAACAAACTTTATATTTTTATCCAAATAAAGATTTTTGTAAAGATGTTTAACAGTAGGTCCATACAAAATTAGCAATTGTAGTATATCAAAATCATATGGTGCATCTTTTATCATATTTTCATAATCAATTATATATGGTACTGTAATATCATCTTCCATTATAACAAAATAATTATCATCCGATGTTTCTAATGCATATTTCATTGCTTTGATATGACTTGATATGCATGCAAATTCATATTCACAACTTGTACATCCAGGGTGTTTACAAGTTAACGGACGTTGGTGAGCCAATTGATTATCAAAATCTTCGGGGGTTATTGCATTTATACGTTTATTATCAATACCTAATCTACTTAATTGAGTATCCATAAAGTTTTTCCTCATAGTACTTTTTTCCATATTGATCCAATAATGTTTCATTATTATAATAGCTATTTATCTAACAGTATTTTTATATATAAATGTGTGCTATTGTTATCATATTATTTTTGTTATTATTAATTAATGAAGTTAAATGAAGTTGGAACTTAAAAAATTTGACCCAAATAAAATAAAGAATGATTCAGTTGTTGTTTTTATCGGAAAACGTAATACTGGTAAAAGTTATTGTATGAAAGATATTTTAAGTTATAACAGGGATATTCCCGTCGGAGTTGTCGTGTCCCCAACTGAAAAAGCTAATGGTTATTTTGAAAAGTTTATTCCTAAAATGTTAATATATGATGAACTTGATGAAAAATTAGTTAGTAAATATTTAAATAGACAAATTAATATTACCAATAATAGAAAAAGAGAATTATCTAAACATGGCTCATCTACTGTTGACCCACGCTCTTTTCTTATTTTAGACGATTGTATGTATAATAAAAGTATCATGTCTGACAAAAATATTAGATGTATATTTATGAATGGTCGTCATTATAAAATTTTCTTATTAATAACTATGCAACACGGACTAGGATTACCACCTGATTTACGCTCCAATATTGATTATGTTTTTATATTTAGAAATAATATTGTAAAAGAACGCGAGAAAATATACAATCATTATGCTGGTATGTTTCCTACTTTTGATGTATTTAATCAGGTTATGAATCAATGTACGGAAAATTTTGAATGTCTTGTCATTGATAATAAAGTACAGTCTAATAATATTAATGATATTGTGTTTTGGTACAAAGCAAATGAAAGTTCATTTAAGATGTGTTCAAGAGATTTATGGGAAATGCAAGCATTACAGGACCAGCGAGAGCTTATGGGTATCGAAAATGAAGAAGAAGAAGATGTTGAAGAATATGACCCCGGTGTCTTTATGAAAAAGAAAAACTCAAAGCTAATTAAAGTTAGAAAAGATCAACGATATTAAATTATTAATATATTTTTAAATATTTCTAGACATATGTTATTACATCTATACCCACATATATCACATTTATTTGACAATATTGTATTACATTTTTTACATATAAATGTCGTTTGAGTATATATGATATTATCCGCATTATCACATATATAGCATATCGTATTCATTAAAAAAAACTTGGTCTTTTATCCTTTTTATCATGTGAACTATTTATATGTATTTCTTTTATATGCGACATATTACTATTTATACTAATATTATCATCTTCAATTATTGGTTCTGGTATTAAGGTTTTCATATCTATTATTTCATTTTTTTCTAATGAAAAACTTTCTGTCAATGTAGTATCCTCCCTCAATATTGGCTCTACTTTATTCTCTTCTTCTGGTTCTCTTATTACTTCTGGTTGTCTTATTACTTCCGGTTGTCTTATTACTTCCGGTTGTCTTATTACTTCTGGGTCTCTTATCACTTCTGGTTGACTGATTACTTCTGGTTGTTTTATTACTTCTGGTTGTCTTATTACTTCCGGTTGACTGATTACTTCTGGTTCTTCACTCTCTTCTTCGCTTTCTTCTCCTTCTTCTCCTTCTTCTCCTTCTTCTCCTTCTTCTCCTTCTTCTTTGCTTTCTTCATTGTCTTCTTCTTCACCTTCTTCTTCGCTTTCTTCTTCGCTTTCTTCTTCGCTTTCTTCTTCGCTTTCTTCTTCTCTTTCTTCTTCTCCTTCTTCTTCTTCGCTTTCTTCTTCTATTTCGGGTTCTTTTTCTTGGATTTTGCTAGATTTATTTGAGTCTTCTGTAAATTGAGTTACTGTTTCAGTTAAACGGTCATCTATTTGATTTAATATATCATCGAATGGTATAAAGTCTCTAAACGTTTTCTTTATTATTATTCTAATATTTTCTTCAATTATATTTAAATTATTTTGATATTCAGCATCTCTTATATTTTTATTATTAAATAGGTAAGCATTTTTCCAAGCAAAAGAAGCTATATTCATATAGCATTTATGTATGTAATCCTCGGCAGCAGGTATCTTTATTTTGATATTGTCAAACTGTTCGCGATATTCGTATATCTTAATTTTTATACTGTTGATTATTATTATTTTTATTAAATTATATATATATTTGCATTTTGTGTATTTTACTATCTTTTTGTACTCATCATCTATTATATTATTATTCCATTTTTTAATTTGTGTTAATTCGCTTTGAAACTTTTTAACATTATTTTCTGTTTCACTCCATATTTTATTTATGCGCTTTGATATTGCTATTCCAAGTATATCTTGTATATGCTCAATATACTCATTTCTTGTTTCTATTAAGGCTTCCATATATATAATATTTGTTAGTAATATTCTTTATATGCTTAGAAAAATGAGTACATAATTTATAAATATAGTAAGATTTATAAACTTTTAAAAAATAATAGAATATATATAATTATGTACTCGTGTAACTCAATTTACTTTTTTTTACTAAAATACATAGTATAAATATAATACATTGCTGCTAAGAATAATAGTGCTCCTATTATTGTCGTTATTATACTTGCTATCATTTGAAATTGATTATACATTTTAACATTTTCACAATAACTTGAATTATCGTCTGCGGAACATTTGACACCATATTTTAGACCATCACCAACAGTAGCTGTTCCACCAGAAGCAGCGGTAGAACCACCCAAATAACCTAATGCTCCTACTATTAAACCCCTATTATCACTACCATTTGAAATAGAACTTCTTCCTCTGCCTCTCATTACTATTAATTATTAATATAATTATTTATAAGTGCCTTAACTGTTTTATTATTATTCATATTAATATCACTTTTTTTATGTAATTCTTTTAATTCATTAAGAGTCATAGTATTTAATTTTTTTTTATTTAATTTTTTTCTATTTAATTTTTTTCTATTTAATTTTGTATTACCACCAGTCGGTGGAATGTCAGTATCCAACCGCAAAGGACCTGAGTAGTTATTAAGTCTGATTATGTTTTGAGTAATAATTTTTTTTTCAAAATAAAAGTCATCTCCATACACAAATCCTTTAAATACTACTATAAAATGATACGTTTTTGTTTCGAGATCTTCACTATTGCCATTATTTGCTTCCGATTCCGATGAAAAACGTTCGTATTCTTCAGAAGGCTCTACTGTTTTTAAATCATATCTTGAATACATAATTGTAGGAACCTTCCTAAAAATATTCGTATTTAATACAGATTCGGCTTTCTTTTTAAATACTGGGTTGAGTTCTTTATCACTATCTATCTTTACTCTTTTCATATCTTTGAGATTTTCCATAAATAAAGCTACCTTTTTAAGAAGGACATCATCTTCACTGCCACCAGCTTTTTGTTTTTGCTCTGTTATATTATCATTATCGTCACTGGTGTCTCCGGGTATATTTTTGTCTGAGTGGTCTGGATCGTTACTATCTAATCTAGTAGCAATTATGATTTCGGACAATTTATATTCTCCATTGCTTAGATTCGTCACAAAACTTACATAATAATGTAATTTCAAAGCATCGGTTGAATATACGTGTAAAGTCTTTTTATCAATTAATATTTCTTTTTTTGCGGTAAATTTATCTTTAATATTTTCTTTAGTCGTAGTACATTTATCGCCTGTAAATATACCAACTGGTATATGGGGGTGTATTTCATCATATTTATCAATACCAGCAAGTGGCACTATTTTACCAATACTAGCAAGTGGCTCTACTTTATTCTCTGCGTCTGCGTCTGGATCTTTTTTTACAATTTGCGATTTTTTACCAATACTAGCAAGTGGCTCTACTTTATTCTCTGCGTCTGCTTCTGCGTCTGCGTCTGGATCTTTTTTTACACTTTGCGATTT
>ENA-ORXF01000685-ORXF01000685.1-marine-metagenome-genome-assembly--contig:-NODE-685-length-23491-cov-7.622277_pt1 | contig 23491 bp, 23 predicted proteins | sample MGYA00237864_ERZ511476 | MGnify/ENA primary metagenome ERZ511476 (study PRJEB26306, sample SAMN06343908) | marine metagenome | isolation source: coastal waters | place: Atlantic Ocean: West Antarctic...
CCGCATCTTTTGCATTCGTTTTTTGTGACAATAAAAAAACATCATAGGCATTTCTTAAAGCCATCGTTTTATAATAAGAACCACTGTCGTTTATTTGATTGGCAATAATGGATAAGTTTAATTTGTTTGCATAACTCAAAACAGTAACTCCGTTTACAACCTGACTGTCCTTTTCTACAAAACTGTAATTAAATTCCTTGGCATATTTTTCTAGTAAAAGCTCTTGATGAATTTCTACAGCTGCAATGTTATTCTCTTTTTGAAGTCTTCTATAATGTTTTTGCGCAGGAAAATGATATTCATACTTTCCGACATCAGAATACCCAAACTCTCTTAAAACTGTAATCACTTTTGGATAGTCTTCTTTTGAGAAGATAAAATCAATGTCCCCTACCATACGTTCGGCAATATCCTCATATAGATCTGCCAATAAATTACCGGTCCCTTTTAGAAATATTGGAGTGATGTTATTGGCTAATAACAACGTGTTAAGATCTTTAGCTTGTGTAATTATTTGCTGGTTCCGCTCCCAGTTTAAATTAGCAATATGCTCCATGTAGCTAACCAACTCTTGAGGTAAATACTGTAAGAAACCTGACCGATTTAAATTACAATACAATGCAGGAAATACATAATGAGCAGTACTCACTTTTACAACAGCGTCCCAATCTATCGTATCTGATTGCAACTGTTTTTCTATTGATTGCCTATTTATCTCTTCCAAAGAGATGGTCAAACAGGTTGCAATAAAATAAAGTGTTTCTTTATAACTCATTAAGAAGTTTAAAAAATCTGAAGTTATCTGGTAGGATCCCGATCTTTCTCAAAATTAGATTGGTTATCAATTTCCTTTAGTCTATCTAATGTAAACTTATCTCGTACTGATTTTGTTTTTGGAAGGATATAGTTAGAAAGGGTCATAAATACTTTTACCCGTTCTGTCTTGGTGAGTTTTTCTTGGTTTACCAATAGATCATCCAGCACTTTTTCATAGAGTAATTCCATCTTTTCTTTAATGGAAAGTTCATCTTTTTTTGCAGGACCTCTTTTAGATTTCTTCCCTGCATTGCGGGCTGTTTTTGGATTAAATGGCATATTAGTTAAATTGAAAAGTGAATCCAAATTTAACTAAAATAATTTACTTTTTTAACAACCAACTACTTGACTGTATTTTATCACCTAACCCATCAATAAGTGAGATTCCCATTTGATCACAGATTAGTCTCTCAGGAATTGTATTGTTATTTTGATCTCCTCCATTTGCAAAATTAAGCTCATACTCTTGACCAAAATTTTGTGAAATTTCCTCAATAGTTTTACAAACCGTTCTATCTTCATCGATAGATAAAATACAATGGTCTACAGACTTAATATTAGAAACTATAAATACACGTTCTTGTTCTTTTTGAAACTCCGTGCTCCCTTTTAATGCTCTTTGATGATCATTATTCACAATCACAAATAACTCGTCTGCCAATGCTTTGGCATTGTTAAAATATTCAATATGCCCCTTGTGAATTGGGTTAAAATAACCCGATACAATAATTCCTTTTTTCTTATTCATTTTTAAACATTTAATACAGATTAATTAAAACTTACGCTTTGGTAAATCTTTAAACCATTTTTCATAAAGTCTTGTTTCCGGGAATAAGATTACCCATGCAGTCATAAAGATTAATTGAAAATCTAAATATAAAGAACGATGATCTTGATACCACATTTCAAGCTCTCCTTTATAAGGGGCGGTAACACGTTTATAAAAACCATGTGGATCTTCATCTGTAACTGCTGAAATAATAGATTCTTCATCTCTAAATATAATAGACCCAATTCCAGTAAGGCCGGGTTTTACATTATATATTTTTGATTGCACCTTTTCATTATAAGCCGAAAAAGTTTTATCCACTAGTGGCCTTGGACCCACTAAACTAATATCTCCTTTTAGGATATTTATAATTTGTGGCAATTCATTAATTTTAGTTTTCCTTAGAAAAACTCCAATTTTAGTAACTCTAAAATCATTTTGAAGCGTTATACTTCCAGACCCCATATCCATTGAATTCTTAAGCATTGTTGCAAACTTCCATATTTGAAACCTTGAATTATTTATTCCAATTCTCTCTTGAAAGTAAAAAACCTCTCCTTCTGCTGTAAATTTTAAAATTATAATAATTGGAATAAAAAAGGGTAATAAAATAATCAATGCAGCAATACTTGCTACAATATCTAATAGTCGTTTTGTGAAATTATACATAAGTTACATTTTTTGATCCAGATGTTTGCCAGTTTCTATGTGCATGAAATCTGGAACATATTTATTAATAATCTTGACAATATCTGATTTATTTGAATTTGGATTTATAAAGACACTCTCAAAATCTGCTTCTACTTCTTCAAAAGAAACCTGAACTTCAGAAGTTTTAATGTATCCCAGTGATTCAAACTCATTAATTTCATAATCTTCTTCTTCAGTAAAGAACTCTTCGTAAGTTTTTTCGCCAGAAGTATCGGTCTCAAAAAAATAAATTGGATATTTATCAGGGTTATTATCAAAATCATATTCTTTAGCTTCTTTTTCTGATTGAACTAATACTGGCTCAAACCCATTCTCTTTTAGAAAGTCTAATGCTATCTCTTTAAAATATATCTGATCCTTATGAAAATCTAACTTTGGAAAAAAAACACTCCCTGTTTCACCCAAGAATGTTGCAAGCATACATATCTGTCCAGATTGCTCAGGAGTAACAAAAAAACGTTTTATATCAGAGGGACAAGATAGTGGTTGTTTTTTTTGAAGTCTATACATAAACCCATCTAATAAGCTTCCATTTGAAAAGGCTACATTAGCAAACCTAGCAGTTGACACTCTAAATTTTTTCTTTTTTGAAAGAATTAAACTTTCCATTAAACTTTTTGAAGCCCCCATTACATTAACAGGGTTAGCCGCTTTATCAGTAGAAACGCTAAAAAAATACTTTGGTGGCTTTGCATCACAAAGGTTTAAAAGTTTTATTGCCCCAAAAACATTATTCTTAATCAAAGCTTCTACAGAGATTTTATCTTTTTCTGAACGAACGTGTTTGTGTGCTGAGAAATTCGCTACAACATCCCATTTGTCTGAATTAAATATTTTATCAAACGTATCACTTAATAAATTAACTGGATATGTAATATATTCAGGACCGTAGTCTAATAAATTTGAGCTCCTGAGATCTCGAGTTAATTCAGTCAATCCATTTTCATTAATATCTACTACTGTTATTTTTGAAGGTTTAAATTTTAATAATTGTTTTATATAGCTAGACCCTATTGTGCCTGCACCTCCAATAACTAAGATGTTTTGATCACAAATTTTATTTGATAAAATATTTTTGCTTTTAACAATATCCTTATCAAAATTTATCTTTTTATAAAAGGCTTTTTCAAATTGATTCATTTTTTTTTTTTGTGACTATCCTTAATTAAAAGAAGGTCTTAGTTTCTTTTTTAAGATTGTATTTATATATAATTTGAAATGAAGAAATTGTTTTTTATTCCATCATTTGAAGATAAAGGTAGTTTTTTGTATTGTCATTTTTGTTTATAAATTAGATACCTCGTGATTTTGCATCAATTTCTCAGATCTTTCAGAGTTTATTAGCAAAGATAAAATCCCTAATTTAAGTTAAAACCCTAGAAACAACTTAGGTGTCATAATTTATCAACAAATTATAACTGACTATATTAAAAAAGTTAAGAGTAGAATCAACATCTAAAAACATAATATCCTAGTGAATTTTAAAATTTTGTATTACGTTTATTGGTTTCCAATCTAAATCTTTTTTGGCTTTTTCATTAGAAAAAGTTAATGACTTTGTAATCTTTCTTAATTTATTTGAGTTAATAGGTGACCAGCCGCCTATTAAGTCGCCTATAAGTGCTAATATTTTAGCTAGTTTTATCGGAATTGATAAAGGAAGGTTTCTTCCCAACTGACGAGCAATAATTATCTCTAAATCTCTAAAAGTTGGATGTTCTGAATCACAGACATTGTAAATACCTCCTTTTTCTGCCAATAAAGGAATCAAATTGGCAATGTCCTGAACCATTAATACGCTCTTTTTAGCTTTTCCTTTAGAAATAGAAAAATACTTACCTGTCTTAATACCATTTATCATTACTCCAAGGTTTCCTGGAGGATTTGGGCCCGAAATAAGAGAGGGACGAATAACACTTAAAATTACATCATTTTTTTGACTCCATTCTAATAAGTAATGCTCAGCTCTTATTTTGCTAAGTGCATAAGGAGTCCTACCTTTTAATGGATGATTTTCTGAAATATTTTCCCCAAAATCAGAGCCATAAACAGCAACGGAACTTATAAATATAAATGATTTAGGTATTCCCGATTTCTCTAAACCACGACAAAGGTTAATAGTTCCCTGTAAGTTTACATCGAAAAATGATTTTATTTCTAAATTACTTTTTGGAACGGAATGTGCTTTGCCTGCAGCATGGATAACTATATCAAAAGAATTACTTAGTGAAGGAACTTCGTTACTTAAATCACAACAAATTAATGATTCAGAACGGTTTAAAGTTATTATATTATACCCGATTTTGTGTAAAAGAGGAATTATATTTTTACCTAAAAAACCGTTAGACCCCGTAAATAAAAGTTTTTTCATTTAACTAATTTAATTCTTTATATATTTTTAAAATTTCACCATAACAAATATCCCAAGAAAATTTATTTGCTTGCTCGAATCCTTTATTTATTATGTTTATTCTATCTTTAGATATTAATATTGCAGCTTTATTAAATTCATTAATTGATAAATTTTCTAAAAGAACACCTGCATTACCTGCTACTTCAGGTATAGACGATGCGTTAAGTGCAATAAACGGGCAACCAGATTTCATTGCTTCTAACAAAGGAATACCAAACCCTTCATAAGAGGAAGGGTAAATTAACGAAAAAGCATTGTTATATAGTATATTTAATTCAGTATTATTAATGTTTTCATATACTTCCCACCTATTTCCTAATTGAGTATTCAGCAAATGGATTTCATTGCTATTTAATTTTGATCCTACTATTTTCAAGTGAAAATCATTACTTTGAGCAATACAATTTACAACAAAATTAAAATTTTTGTAAGTTACTCTTGATCCTACAAACAAAAAAAATGGTTTCTTTTGATTATCTGATTTATCATTAGGAATGGCAGAATAATCCGACGACATTCCATTGTAAACAACTCTAATGTCCTTTTTAGAAAATTCAGGATAAAAATGTAATAAATCTTTTTTTGTGTTTTCTGAGATACAAATCACTATATCTGCTGATTTTATTGCTTTTTTTTTCTGATAAGAATGAAGCCATTTTGCAAATCCTTTTCTAAATAACTCGTAAGTAAAATCATGAACAGTTACAACCTCCTTTGCATTATTATTTTTTTTAGTTTTTTTACTTAAAATTCTATAATAGGAAGAGTGAAAAATAAATTTAGTATGACTAATATTTAAATAAACAGGGCTATATCGTGTATAATAGAACTTCTTAGAGAATATTATTTTCTGATTCTCTATCTCTATCTTATTCCTGAAAATATTATCAAAATCATTATTATCTTCTACAAATAAATTATTTACAGATTTATCAGTTAACAATCTTTTAATAAACTCATACCAATATACCGAAATACCTCCTGAATTTTGAAGAGAAAAAATTTTATTATCTAAAATTATTTTCATTATTAATATAATTTAGAATTAAATTTAAATCTAAACTTGGAACTGAAGTAGACTAATCGATAGACTATATACATTACAAATACTGCATAAAAAATAGAACCAAAATCACCACGACAAAAATCAAATACTAGACCATAAAACATGAAATAAACATAGTTAAGATTAGTGTAATTTATTTTTAATAGAAAATCAAAAAATACTCCCAAAAAAAAGAACATTATTAATGGCCCTATATATCCAAAATTTAAATATGCTTCAGAAACTGGCGTATATGCAAAACCCTGGCGAAATCTTTTTCCAAATGTCTTAATGATAAATTCGCCGCCGAGTGTAGACGGCTTTCCTGGATAGATTATTCTTGGGATTAACAATTGAAAGGGCAAGAAAATATAGGTGCTACCAAATCTAAAATCCCAGTTATTTTTTAATAAATAATAAGTTGTTTGCATAGGATAGATAAATTCGTTTGAAGCTAAGGCCACTTCAATCTGACCTGCTCTATCAAGAGTTCTAGTATTAGCATCTCTCAAAATTGAGATAGCGAAAGAGCCAATAAAAAGAATAGATAATATAACAATAATTTTAAAATTCATTTTTTTTCTAAAAAAGGATAAAATAAAAGATATTGAAAAGAAAATAATTCCTGCAATCTGACGCCTATTGCCTAATGAAAATTGAAAAATAACATAAAGTGTAATTATTAATACTAATATTAATCGAAATTTATTATTTAATTTTTGAAAATTAAAAATTAAAAATGTTGTTATAGTAATTATCATAAATGATAAGACAATCCATAATTGAGTGACAATACTACCTAATTCAGTCCTGCTAGACATATTTTCACCAAAAGTAAAAACACTTATTCCTGACGATTTCATATAGTATATTGAATATAAAACTAAAAAAACAAGTAATGAAATTGGAATGAAAAACCCTTTTGAATTAGACTCAATATTCGATAAATTGTTCCATTTTCTCTTTTTAAATAGTGTAAATGTATTAAAGGAAAATAACGAAAGACCATAAAGTATTGTCGTTTGGGGCAAATAATCAGTAAATCCATCTATTAGCCCTATCATTGAAATAAGCGGCAAAAAAACTGAATATAAAGTAAAAGATAATATAAAAAACATTCTTATATCCTGTAAATAGATGCCTTTATTTATTTTAATTAAACCAAATATACCCAGTATGGATTGAGTTATCAAAAAAATAAACGATGTATTAATAGTCACACCATAAATCAAAAAGATAAATACAAATAATATTGAAAAAATAATATGACTTTTCATCTTATAAACTTTCCTGCTATTAGCCCTAATAGTTCAACTATATAATATCTAGTTGTTTTCCTTCTAAACAATAAACTATAAGGAATGTAAAGTAAAACTACTATTAATCTAGAATAATATTTTTTTAATAAGTTGTGTTTTGTGCACACATATGCAAAACCACATCTGTAAGTAAAAACACGTCTAATTTCCCTATCACTTGTGTGTGTGGATATTACTTGTGGATGATAAAACATTATGTTTGAATTATAATATATCTTTAAATCATCATTAATCATTCTATAAACAAGATCATAACCTTCTTCTGCTCCGTGAAAAGATCCAATACCTAAATTCTCATCATATGTATAATCTTGAAAACATTTTTTTTTAAAAAACATCGTACTTTCAATAAATTTCCCTTCAAAAGATTTTTTTGTAAGCCAAGAAGATTTTAAATCAAATGTAATAACCGAACTAACATTATTACGATCAACACACCTACCACAAACAATATCTGTCTCTAATTCCTTTAATGAATTCAGTGCTGTTGAGATAGTATCCGGGAAAAACTCAGCATCATCATCTACAAAACATATAACTTCACCTTCTACTTTTGATATTCCAAAATTTTTAGCTTTAGAAAGTGATCTAAAATCAACTTTATAGTGTCTAATATTAAAAACATTAGAATGTTTTAAGATTACACCATCAATCAAGCTATTAAAATTTTGATCAACAATCAATATCTCATGTGGATGTTTTTTTATTTCACTCAGAGAACTGAGTAAATTATCAACTTCATCCTTTCTACCTAAAGTTGGTAATACTATACTTATTTTCATTAAATTATAGATTTATTTTGATTGTAAAATTAATTAGTGAATATTTAAAAAATGTATTCAAAATTACAATGTTTTTAATTTACTAAAACATTTTCATCTTAAAAATCGCAATAAAGCATAAGATTTAGGAAAAGTAATAATTATTTTATGAAGTATATAGTTAATATATTTAGAAAACAACTTATCCATTAAATCAGTGCGTTTTAATCGCGATAAATAAAACTTATATCTGACTTTACCTAAATGCTTTTCTGGGTGTTCTCGATCAGAATATATAAATTTCAAATAATTATCTAATACATTTCCAATAGGTCCAGATAGATGTTTTATTTTATTTAAATCCTGATTTATAGGTGAATTAAAAGTCTGATTTATAGCGATTCCTATATCATTTAAATCATAAGATAGAACAATTTTTTTTGATAAAAAAGAAATTAAATCATCAGGCCAATCAGAATGTGAACTAATCGCAAAAACTGGTATACCCATAATATATGACTCATACAACAAACTACTTCGAGATCCTACAACAAGGCTATAGTTAACAACTTCCTCAAGTGATATATCTACATAATTACATTCAAATCTCCTTAATTTTGTATTTGAATTTCCTGAGTCTCCCTTCCAGTTTGGATGTACTTTTAAATCTATTTCATATCCTAGATTAGATGCGGTTTTAATAACTTCGTTTATTATATACTCAGAATCATGAGGGTGTTTATCTCCTTCTGCATTTTTTAAATTAGGTTCATGAATTAATAAAATTTTATTATTAGAATTCTTTTTATTCCATGAAAATGTATTGTACAAATATTCGTGATGGGGTGAGCCCAAAGAAATCCATCTATTATAAAGTGGATTTACATTTAATACCTTTTGAAATCTTTCCAGCATAAAAGAACCTTCAGCATTCCAATATTTACAATATTTATTAGGTGCGGAAAAAATAATTTGAAGAATACTTTTATTGATTCCGTGCTGATTTCCATATACCGTAATATCATTTTCAATACATTTTTTAAAAAAATATTTATGAACTGGAAAAAGTGAATCTCCCCAAGTAATTACTGCAAAATACTTAGTGTAATCAATATTCATTTTCTTAAAGTCCTCAACAGGACCTGGTATCCCTAAATTCAATGGGTGTGATTCAAATATGATAAGATCAACATTGTCTAAATTCTCATAAGGTTTTAGTTGATGTTTTGTTGAACCAAAGAAGCTGATCGCTAATATTTTATCATTCATAATAATAGGTTTAAGTATTTATTCTTAAGAAAAAATGTAACTAATTATTGCGTGTATTCATATTAAAATAAATGTTTCTGAAGAATGATAGCATTAAACTAATTTTTCTAAAAAAAAATTAAATTCTTGTATAAGAACTATCATATTTCCTTAATAGGTCAACGGTAATTTAATTGTAAGATTAAAGAATTCTCTTTGACACCCATCTATACAAGTTTTTGTTGAAAAACAATTCATGATTTAATAAAGAAAATATTAATATTTTCTTTAAAATAATGATTTTGTTAATAAAATTATTATTTCGAGAAACAGTTAAAAAGAGAAATAAAATATATTCTGATGTATAGGTATTAATCTCTTTCATTTCATATTTTGACAATTTAAACTTATTGAAAAAAGTTTTTTTAATATCTAATACTTCTAAAACTCCAATATCCAGTAATGACAAATTCGTAAATTCATCCTTTGAAAGTATTTTTTTTGATATTTTAATGTTTATCATATTTAAATTTAAAGATAGATGCTTATTAACATACCTTTTCGCTATTAAATAGTGATTATTAACCTGTTCTCTTTTTAATGTATGTGATTCACTTGTCGTAATTATTCTATAAGAATATAATTCTTCCTTTAATATATGAAAATCATCAAAACCATCCTCTAATAATCTCACCCATAAATCATAGTCTTCTGCCGCTTTAAAGCTCTTTCCATATTTAAATTTACCTAAAACACTTTTATGTATTAAAGCCGGTGCATGGGGAATTGGAGAATTAAATGCCGCAGTAAATTTTATACCATATTTCGAATTTAAAAGATCTAACCCTTTGTATTTAATATTTTCCCCATATTCATTGATTAGCCTGTAATTACTGCTAATCACAGGACATTTTGTCTCTTCATATGCATCAACTAATTTTTGTATCCTTTCCTTATCAGATAAATCATCTGGATCCATTCTAATAATTATATCTGAGCTACATTTTATAACTAACAAATTTAATGTAGCTATTAAACCAAGATTAGTAACGTTTTTGTGAGATTTTATTCTTGAATCTTTGTCTTTAAATGTATTTATAATTTCTAAAGTATTATCAGTAGAACAATCATCAAAACAAATTATTTCGATATTTTTATATGACTGATTTATAATTGAAGTCAATCCTTCATGAATATAACTAGACACATTATAGCAAGGAATTATAACACTAACAAGCTGTTTCATTTAAATTTCTTATTTATTAATAATTTTTATCTTAATTGAAAAATAGTTGTCTTAGAATTTCTTAAATGAAAAATCAGGAACATTGAAAACACAACTATACACGAAATCATATAAGCCATAGAAATTGAGTTCAGACCTTTTGAATTAATGAAGAAATAACTTAAAATCACAAAAATAAATCCAAACATAAATTCTAATATAATATATTTCACAACGTACTTCTTTGAAATAAATAGAATTGAAAACACAAAACTCATCGATCTAAAAACATCTCCAATTAATTGCCAAATAATAAAATCACTAATTTTTAAGAATTCATTTGATAAGACTAAACGAATAATAAAATTTTTACTGATAAAAAACATTAAAAGAAATAATATTATTCCTGGAATCAGTATCTTAAATAAATTTCTTATTTCTTTATTTATTAACAAATAACTATTCATACTAGAAAATTTAGGTAAATAGTAAAATGTAATTGTAGTGGAAATTATCCCTAAATACGCATTTGATAGTTTTAGCATCCCTTCATATACACCTGCATCGTTAATTGAAAGTTTGGTTATAATAATGTTTCGGATTACCAAATATGTCATGGGAACAAATATAGCTGAAGCAATAGCCATAATAGAAAATGCGCCATAATCTTTAAAAAGTGAAGATAAATTAACCCCCCTAAAATACCTTCTAATAATTAAAAAGTGTTTTTTTTTGAGATATTTGATTACAAGAAAAAATTGTATTAGTTGAGATGAAGCAAGGGCAAACAAAGCTCCTTCTAAACCAAAAATAATAGTAAAAAAAATACAGTATATAGAAACTATAACAGTATTAATAACATTAATATAAATAATTTCAATTAGTTTATTAAACCCATTTAAAACAGAAATTATGAAATTTGAAAAAACAAAAAAGAATGATGATAATCCAAGGACAACGATAACCCAAAACAAGGACTTATCATTAAATATAATGTTAGAAATCTCTTCTGAAAAAACTATTAACAGCAGAGTATTTAGTAAAACAAGAGTAATTGAAATCACAAAAGCTCCAAACCAATATCTAAAGAGAATATTGTATTTACCAATATTTTCCGAAGTATATTTTATTATTGCATTACTAATACCTCCCGTGGCAGATATATTCACTATACTTGTTAAACTGCCTAGTTGTCCAAAAATAGCTAACCCTCCTGGTCCCAAAAAAGTTGCAATAACTTTAACTAAAATAAAATTACTTAAAACTCTAATAATTGAGGAAAACCCGTTGAATGTAAAAACCTTTAAGATATAATTTTTCAAAAATAACTTCCTAAATTTAATTTTAATCCAATTAATAGGTGATAAATCCATCTATTTTTAATATATTAAATTGTTTAAAAAATGAATTAATCATAAAATTACGTTGAAGAATAAAGCATATGACACTCATAAATAAAAAAGAAAAATGGTTGTTTTCAGGCAGCACACATAAATAATAATTGTTATTATTATTTACCACTCGTTGGTCATATTTACAACCCAAATACAGTAACAGGTGAACCATTTGTTTTTTCAACCATTAAGGGAGCAATAATTACCTGTTGTATAGGTTCAACTAAATGAAGCATTGACATATCTTCAATTATACAAATTGGATTACCTTTACCTTCAGGGTTTAAAAAAGCGCTATGAGCCATTTTTCCTTCATCTCTAAATTTCCACGATGTCAGCGAAAGGAAATCGAAACCAATCATTTTAATATTAGGGAATTTTTCCCTAATCCAGAATCCCACTTCATCGGAAATACCAGGATTATCATTCCAGTATTTATCAGAACCCCTATAATTTTCGTAACCAGTTCTTATTAATAAAAGATTTGTTTTAGAATTAATTTTTCCTTCTAATTTATTTTTCATAATTAATTCTGCCTCAGTCACAGGAATATCAATCAACTGCACATTATTACAGAACCAGAAGTGAGCTGGATAATCCGAAATAGTCTGGCCATCCTCAAAAAAATGATTCGGCATGTCAATGTGAGTCCCCAAATGATTAGTTGAAAAAAGCCATTTTGAGGAATTTGCGGAAGATCCTTCAGAAATTTTAGAAGGTTGTTCAATTGTTAATCTATCCCTATTTCCATAAGAAGGAGTATCTGAATTTAACAAATGTGAAAGAAGTATGGGGAGGGGAGAGGTCATTTTTTTTTGCATTTTTTTTACGTAATAAAAATTTAAAATTTTTTTAATACAAGAATATTAAATATTAATATAAATATCCTGAATATCATAATCTTTCATGTGCCAATCTACACCTTCATAATCTTTAAAAAAGTAACAAGGCCCGTCTGGATTCTCAATTTTATTAGTTATAATTATTCCTTTAAGGTTCTTTAGATGATCAAAGGCACCTTTCATTCTTAAACAAGGAAGACAAAACCCAATATTATCCTTAAAATCATTTTTTATAAAGTTACTACTTTGCTTAATTTCAATGTGAATATTATCACCTGTAATAAACATAAATGTTTCGTTTTTTGAGATTTTTTTATATCTACCTCCAGCAAAAAGTTTTTCTAAAAATAAAGCATATTTTTTTGAATTACTTACATGAACTTCTATGTGATCAAATTTAATCATATTAATTATATATGTGAGGAACATCAGCACGACTTACTGCAATTCTGATAGCCGGCTCGTTTCCGACAGCAGTAATTTTATGTTTTTTACCCTTTTCTATGAAGACAATATCTCCTTTTTTAACAATAAATTCATCGCCTTCGATTTCCCATTTCCACTGACCTTTGATAATATACCACCATTCATTCCAGTTTGGGTGATAATGTAAGCGATTACCTTCTCCCGGAAGTTGAGAAATAATAGTAGCACTGTTATTTTCTGTATTGACAACACGATGACTCCATGAAATTGTGTTGTCATTATTATTAATAATAGTATCAATATTATTGGTTGGCAAGTTTTCGTGAATAAAGTCATTATTTACTACTCCATCCCTTTTAAGGATATCCGGAACATACGTTTCTACCCTTTCTTTCATTAACTCAGGTAATTCTCCACTAACCTCGCCTTTTTTTGTTTCCAAAAATTTAGCAACAACTTCAGCAAGTTCAAAATCCTCTTCAGTATCAATATCAATTGTAGAAAAACCTTTAAGAGGGAAATACCCAATTTTTCCATCACCACCATGATAACCACTATTATATTTCTTCATATTGGAGAAAAAGCTATCATACTTCCACCCCATAATACCACAAGCATATGCATGAACAGGCTTAAGATTTTGTGACGGTAATGTTTGTCCTTTTTGATCAAAGTTTATAGGTTCCCCCTCAAAAACACACTCGATTTGTTCTGCTTTTACAGATATTAATGTCTGTAGATTTTCTGACTTAATTTTATTTACAAAATCCTTTATTTCTGAAACACTTAAAAACGGAGAAGTGCACAACAATTGAATTATAAGGTCTCCATTTACATTTTGCATGAAATCTAAAACAAAATCATCATTAGTAGCGGAATTTGATGAAAGATGATTCGGTCGTTTATAAAAGTTAACCTTATAGTAATCTGCTGTTTCTTGAAAAATATCAGATTCAGAATTTATATAAATTTCATCGAAAACCTCAGATTTCACAGCTGTATCAACAATATGACTTATTAAAGGCTTTCCATTTAATGGTCTAATATTTTTTTTCTTAACCCTTTGGCTTCCCAGACGTACTGGAATCATTGCTATTATTTTCATTCTATCGTTATTTATATTGTTATTTATATTGTTATTTATATTGTTATTTATAATGTTTCATCTACATGATAAATAATTTCTAAAGCTTTTTGGATTTCTGAAATATCTACTGCCAAGTTAGGTCTAAATCTCACTGTTTTTTCCATAGCTTTATTACAAAGCATCTTATTGAAATATAACTTTTCAACAAAATCATTTCTCATATTTTCAGTAGGCAATTCGAAAGCGATAAGCAAACCTGAATTTCTAATGTTTTTTAAATTTTTTGTTTTCTTAAGCCCCTCAATGAAAAGGTTACTCATCTTCGAAACATTTCCAAGTATATTATATTCTTTATATGCGTTAATTATATATTCACACCTAAGCATATCGACAATATCACCATCCCATGTGACCTCTAATCTATGAGGTTTCTGAAAAATTTTTGTGAATTTTTGTTTAACCATTATACCTGCTACTTGCACTTTTTTCCCAAAAACAACAATATCAGGTTCAATAGGTAAATGTTCAAAATACCATATTTTCCCAGTTCCACCAAAACCTACTTGTATTTCGTCAAATATTAATGGCACATCATACTTAGTAGAAATCTCTCTCAAACCAATAAAAAAAATTTCAGAATAATACTTATCTCCAAAAGTACATTGAATTGGCTCAACTAAAATTCCTGCTACTTGCGAATTTTCTGATTTAATATAGTTTTCTACGTCGTTTAAAACTTTTTCAACTCTAACTATATTCTCATTTAAATTTCCACTATTGTAAGTTATTACAGGGTTATCAAAAACAGGCCAACCACATGCACATTTTGAGAAAGGACCAGGAAACCCATTTAATCTTTCTCCAGCTCCCCCCTCTCTTGTCGTTAAAAACCCACCATAGCCATTAATTCCATGGAAACTTTCATTAAACGAAATTACTTCAGGTTCTGAATAACTTTTGTAATCTATCGCTGTTTTAATTGCTGCTTCAATAGCTAATGCACCAGTACATGTATAATGAAAATGTGAAAATTTACCATTTAATGAAACTAGATTTGTGAATTTCTCGTCAAACATCTCTGCTTCATCAGATAAAATTTCATTATTAACAATTTTACAGTTTACTATATTTAGCATTCTATTTTTAAATTCATTAGATTTAAAAACATCGTGATTGTAGCCAAGTGCTAGTGTTGCATACATCCCAAAGAAATCTAAAAACTCATGACCTGTAATTTTGTCATGCAAATATGATCCTTTACTTTTTTCAAAATCAATTTTGATTCCGTACTGTGTTTTTTTTGCAGTATTACTCATATTTATATTATTTCTCTAAATCATTAAAATATTCTTCTAACCAAGATTTAAACTCTTTATTAGGTTCTGTAAGATGTTTAAACACTTCTCCATAACCTTTATTTAAAATAAGTCCTAACTTTGACCCTACATTTTTTTTATCTTTACTTAATGCGTTAATTAATTCTATTTGATCTAAATACTTAATAGAATATCCATCCCAAATATATTCAGTTACATAACGTATTTCATTTCTAATCTCTTCTGAAATAAAACCCATTTTAACTGATATAAAATTAGCCATATCCATACCATAACTTACCGCTATTCCATGGGGAATCTCATAATTAGTTAAAGACTCAATGGCATGTCCAAAAGAATGGCCATAATTGAAAACTTGACGGATATTTTGATCAAATTCATCTTTTTCAATATATCTTTTTTTAATCTCTAAACTTCTTGCGATAATTCTAGCTAAAACCACCTTATCATTGATAGCTTCTTTGTAGTAAGTTTTATACATTTTAAAATCATCTTCTCCAGAAACAACAAAGTAATGAAGCATTTCACCCATTCCGGATTTTATTTCAACTTGAGTTAAAGTTTCTAGAAAATTAGGATAAATATAAATTTTGTGAGGTGGGTAAAATCCACCAACTAAGTTTTTAAATTTTTCAAAATTAATAGATGTCTTGCTCCCAATACAGCTATCTCCTTGTGCGAGTAAAGATGTTGGAAAGAAGATCCATGAAACTCCTCGATACATGATTGAAGAAATAAATGCAGTAACATCTTGAGTAATACCACCTCCAATAGCTATAAGCCGGTTATTTTTCCTAAACCCTTTTTCAATAAGAGTTTGAATCACAGGTATAATCCCTTGATAACTTTTTAGTGATTCAGAAGCATCTATTGTAATGTAGTTGTACTTTTCCAATATGGATTGGAGTTGACTATAATATAATTTTTTTATTTTAGTGTCAATAATTAAAAAATCCCCATCACAAAGTTCTTTTGTTAAAACTTTATTAAAATCATCAATAAATTCAACTTCATAATCATGAATATCCGATTTAACTTTAAAATTATACATTAACATACCCCCCATCTATAACTATATTTTGTCCTGTTAAATATGTATTCATATCACTCGTAATAAAAAGAATTAACTTAGCTATTTCTATCGGCTCTGCTAATCGTCTTATTGGAATTGTTTTCTTCAAATCTTCTATTTCTTTTTTTGTATTTGTTCTTTTAGTTAATTCAGTCATGGTAAATCCTGGAGCAACAGCATTAACTAAAATTCCATGAGGAGCCAACTCTACTGCTAAAGTTTTAGTCAATCCTACTAATCCAAATTTTGTTGTTGAATATAAAGATCTACCCGATCTTGTAATAGATCCCCAAATAGAGCTAATATTTACAATTCTTCCATATTTATTTTTTTTCATTATCGCACTTACTTCTCTTGACAATAAATAAGGTCCTTTTAAATTAACATCAATTAAATTTTCAAAATCAGATGTCATAGAATCCATATTTAAATCTACTTTATTAATTCCTGCGTTATTAACAAGTATATCTATTTTCCCTTGATTGTTTATCCACTCCAAAAATGTAGTCACTGATTCTTTCTGCAAGAAATCAACCCTCTGATAACTTATATTTTCAAAACCCCATTTCTTTTTTAATATAGTAACATCTATAAATTTAGTACCTGTTATTGTAACACTCCCTCCATTGATCAAAAATTGAGTTGCAATTTCTTTTCCAATACCTCTCGTACCTCCAGTGACTATAATGTTTTTACCTGAAAAATCTAGATGTAAACTCATGCTTTTTTATTTTATACTTTGTTTTTTAGACAAAATGAATATGCAAATATTAATAATAACTAAGACTCTTTTATCCAATTGACAATATTGTTTATAGAAGCAATACCCATGGCTTCAACGGCTTCTTTTGCATTACCACCAATATGTGGTGTGTTTACAAGCTTAGGTAACGATATAAGCTCTTTGTCTTCTGGTGGTTCTACTTCATATACATCGATTGCTGCACCTGCAATTATTTCATTTTGTAATGCCCACTTTAAGTCTTCTTGATTTATAATACCAGCTCTTGCAGTATTAATCACAAAAGAGGAAGATTTCATCGTAGACAAAGATTTCTTGTTTATAATATCTTTCGTACTCTTATCTAAAGGAGTATGCACTGTAATAAAATCTGCATTATTATAAATATACTCTTTCGACACTTCCAATAGATTATTATCTTTATAATATTTTTCTTGGTTAACTATATCATTAACAATTATGTGACAGTTAAAAGGCTTCAAAAGAGATATTAAATCTTTCCCTATATTTCCAACACCAATTACTCCAACTGTTTTACCACTTAATTGTATCCCTCCGTCTTTTTTCCAAGTACCCTTTTTAAGCAAATTGGATGTTACAAAAATATTTCGAGCTAAACCTAACATGAATCCAAGGGTCATCTCAGATACTGATCTTTTATTTACTCCTTGTTTATGTAAAATGTTTACATTATATTTTTTACAATCTTCAAAATTAATGTTATCAAGTCCAACACCATATTTAGAGATTGCTTTAAGTTTAGGTGATTGTGACAAAACAGATTCATCTATTTTGTCAAGCCCTACAATAGCAACATCACATTGAGACAAAAATAAAATTAACTCCTCTTTTGTAAACCTTTTACCATTAACATTCGTAATTACTTTTTTAAAACCTATATTTTGTAATTGAGTTATCAATGTTTCATTTTTAGAAAATGCAACTGTCGTTACCCCCACTACTAAATTATTCATCCTTGTAAAACCCTGAATTTTCATATATTCTCTCTACTAATTTTAATGTTTCAAACGCATCTTTACTTGTTCCGTGCTCAATTTTTCTCTTCCCTAGTATAGCATCAATAAACTCGTCAACTTCAAGTTTCCAGGAATCATCATTTTCAAACCAAGTAGTGTTTTCCTTTGGTTTTCCCATTGCAAAAGTTATATCTTCAAATTCTCTTCTCCCTACCACTAGCTTTTCAGGGGCATAACTTCTTGTCCCTGAAAGAATTCCATCAAGATTAATGTAGCCTTCTTCAAAGCACATTTCTAGTAAAAACTTATGCTTCCATTGAGTAGCACTCGAATGCAGCATAGCAGTTACTTTATCTTTTGACTGCATTATTGCAAATGCATTATCTTCTGACTTAATGTCCCAATATGATGTGGTAACAAAACTATTAATATTTATAAAATCTTGTCCAGAGAAATACCTCATAAGATCTAACATATGTATACCTTGATCTATAAGTATACCACCACCAGAATATTTACGATAATTCCTCCAATTTTTGTCATAATCAATACTCCCTGCTTTTCCATATACCCCCCTTAACCATAATAATTTCCCCATACTACCTCTGTCGATAAGCTTTTTAGCTTCTTGGACGGAATAATGATATCTATGATTAAAGCCATATTTAAGAATCAAATTTGAATTTTTTTCGATTTCAATAACTGATTTTAACTCCTCAGTTGTTCGTGCTGGTGGTTTTTCACAAAACACATGTTTACCCGCTTTTAAAGCTAGTGAAGTATAATCTGCAAGTACATTATTGAAAGCACATATGAATATCGCATCAATATCTTGATTTAAAAGTTCTTCGAAAGATTCAACAAATTTGATGTTATTACCTATACTATCTGGTTTTTTAACATCAAACACAGCAACGATTTTTGAGTTCTGATTTTTTTCTAATTCGTTTGCTCTTACTTGTCCAATTTTACCAAAACCTGCAATTCCAACTTTAATCATATTTTATAATTTAAAATCTTTAGAATTCATATTTTGAACACCTTCTCTTTTCCACTCATAAATATCCATAGATTTATCTAACCACAAATGTAAAAATACTTGATGTATGCATTCTACAATCCCGTAGGTTTTCTTTGGAACGTAAAGAGAAAAATCTGCTAAATCTCTTGTTTTATTATCCTTTTTTAAACCACTAAAACCTATTGTTTTTATTTTGGCAGTATTGCAATACTTCAATACATTAACAATGTTTTCACTATTACCGCTACTACTTATTGTTATAACAATATCATTTTCATTAACTCCTTCTATTTGTAAAAACTCAACAAAAGCGTCTTCATAACTATAATCATTAGATAATGCCGTCAATAAAGAGCTATCGCTTAAAGAAGTTGCATATACACCTCCATTTTTAGACCAATCTAAAGCCATGTGATTAGAAAAAGCTGCACTTGCTCCATTTCCAATAAAAAAAAACCGCCCATTTAATTTCTTTGTAATATTCGTTAAAGATACTAATTCATTAAAAAAATCTTCTTTAGTAGTTGTTGTTTTTTTAATATCATACAGAGTATCTTTTAAGCCGTTATTAATAAATTCAAAATATTTTGTTTCATAATTCACATCAATATCCATGGTTTTTTTTTTATATTCATTCATAATTTTTGTTAGTTTTCATAATTTAAATCAGGGAATTAAATACTCAGACTTATCAATTATTAAATAACACCTAAAGCAATTTTATTTATTTTTGACACTCATATATTGTTGTTTTTTTACAACTATATGATTTTCGATTATTTAGTGTAATTTGAAATATATAAATATGTAATTTACTAATTCAATTTTTAGAGATATTGTTTTAACTTATTAAACCAGCGTCTGTATGAATAAAGATAACGAGGCTTTATTTTATACTTTTTAAAACTATCCAGAATTTCTTTATTCCCTTTTTTTATATTTTTAAAGGATTGATTAGATTCACCACCTAGTTTCATGTTAACAAAAACTTTTTCTAAATATTCATAACTAGAATCAGAAACTTCCATAAATCTCAGCATTAGATCAAAATCTGCGGTAATACTTATAGATTCATCAAAATTACCCTCTTTTATAAATAATGTTTTCTTAACGTAAAATGCGGGGTGTGCAGGATGCCAGCCATTAGCAAAAGGCTTTTTGTTACCTGATTTCCATCTTCGTAGAATTTTACCAGAATGATTTGTGTAGTTTATGTCTCCATATATAATATCAATATTCTTTTTTTTAAAAGAATTAGATATTAACATAAGTATGTTATTTTCAATAAATGTGTCATCAGAATTAAGAAAGCCTATTACATCTCCTGAAGCTAATTCAACACCCTTGTTCATTGCATTATAGATTCCCAAATCTTTTTCAGAGACTTTGAAAGAAATAATATTTTCATACTCTTTAGCTATTTGCATTGTAGAATCAGTACTTAAGCCATCTATTAATATATATTCTAATTCAAAGCCAGTTAAATTTTGATTTTTAACGGATTCAAATGTTTCTCTAATAGTTTTATCACTATTGTATGAAACTGTTATTAATGATATTTTCACTGATTTAGTTTGTTTTTATTCAAAATAGTTATTCGTATTATATCAACCTTCTTTTAAATACTGGTTTTTTTGAATCAGTATTACTTCCTAATACACAAAGCATTACTCCGCCTGCTTCAAAATTTCATGGCCCGCTTTTAGTAAAACAACATCTTTTTTCATTAACGACACATCTCCTTCCATCATATCTTTTACTAAAGAAGCCAAATCGTGTTCTGGCACCCAACCTAATTTATTCTTAGCCTTCGAAGGATCTCCAATCAATAGATCAACCTCTGTTGGGCGGAAATAAGAAGGGTCGACAGATAACACTTCTTTACCTATTTCTACTTGAAAATCTTTATGATTGCACGCTGTAACGAAAGCTTTCTCATCTACTCCTTCTCCTTTGAATTCTAATTCTATTCCAACTTCTCCAAAAGCTAAGCGCACAAAGTCGCGAACCGTTGTGGTTACACCTGTCGCAATTACCCAATCTTCGGCTTCTTCTGCTTGCAAAATCATCCACATCATTCTAACATAGTCTTTTGCATGCCCCCAATCACGCTTAGCCTCTAAATTCCCTAAGTAGAATTTATCCTGTAACCCTAATGCTATTTTTGATACCGCACGGGTAATTTTCCGTGTTACAAAAGTTTCTCCTCTTCTAGGGCTTTCGTGATTGAATAAAATACCATTACACGCAAACATTTTATACGCTTCTCGATAATTTTTAGTAATCCAAAAACCGTAAATTTTCGCAACTCCATAAGGAGAGCGAGGATAAAACGGTGAGAATTCGTCATAAAACCCTCTTTCGTTTTTATTTTCTGGCATACCACCATACAACTCAGAAGTAGAAGCTTGGTAAATTCTTGTTTTCTTTTCTAAACCTAAAATCCGGACAGCCTCTAATATTCGTAAAGTTCCCAATCCATCAATATTACCAACGTATTCCGGTGTATCAAAGGAAACAGCAACATGTGACATCGCTCCTAAATTATAAATCTCATCTGGTTGTGTTTCTTGAATGATACGCGTCAAATTCATTGCATCGGATAAATCTCCATAATGCAATTTTAATCTTTGATCTGGATGATGTGGATCTTGATATAAATGATCGATTCTATCTGTATTAAACAGTGATGATCTTCTTTTGACACCATGTACCATATATCCTTTCTCTAACAATAACTCCGCTAAATAAGAACCATCTTGTCCTGTAATTCCAGTAATTAAGGCTACTTTCATCATTTACTTTTTTATTTGAAGTTTTTTAATTTAACTTCTTTTATATTTTCTATATTCTCTAAAAACCAAGCATAAGTTTTTTCAATTCCTTGCTGTAACTCTGTATTATATTCCCAACCCATTTCTTTCATTTTAGAAACATCCATCAATTTTCTTGGAGTTCCATCTGGTTTTGAGGCGTCCCAAATAATTTCACCTTGATGTCCTGTTACTTTCTGAATGGTTTCTGCCAGTTCTTTGATCGTAATGTCTTTCCCAGAACCTACATTGTATAAATATTCTGGCAATTCACGTTCTAAAGCATATACAACTGCTTCTGCCATATCATCTACAAATAAAAATTCTCTCATAGGTGTTCCACTGCCCCATAATACAACCTCTGCATTATCATTTAATTTTGCTTCATAAAACTTACGCAGCATTGCGGGTAAAACATGAGACGTTTGTAAATCAAAATTATCAAAATACCCGTACAAGTTTGTAGGCATTAAACTTACATAATCTTTATTGAATTGTTTCCGAATCGCTTGACAGGTTTTTACGCCTGTTATCTTTGCAATAGCATACCATTCATTGGTAGGTTCCAAAGAATCCGTTAGTAAATATTCTTCCTTTAACGGTTGTGGTGCCATTTTTGGATAGATACAAGAACTTCCCAAAAAGATAAATTTCTCAATTCCAGATTGCAAAGCTCCGTCAATTAAGTTGTTCTGAATTTGCATGTTTTCCATCAAAAATTGATACGGAAAATCACTATTCGCAAGAATCCCACCAACTCTTGCTGCAGCATCAATAACTACCTCAGGTTTTTCAGTTGCATAAAAACCCAGCACTGCTTGTTGATTTCTTAAATCGAGTTCGCTACTAGTTTTTCCTATTAGGTTGCAATACCCTTTATTCTCTAGTGCTCTCCAAACAGCGGAGCCCACCATTCCTCGGTGCCCTGCGATGTATATTTTTGTGCTTTTTTTAATCAACTCTTTATCTTTTTTCTCGACTACCACCGGTAGTTATTAATTTTTTAAATTCAATGTTTTTCACAGCTTCGCTGTTGTCAATCACATTTGTAATTAAATTCTAATCTTAAATATAAAAGCTCAAATTTAATTTAAATTTCACTTAAATAAACAAGAAATAATAATATCTACTATTTTACTTAAGTATACATTAAATCAAACTTTATGATATACTTTATACCAGTTAATAAATTCTTCTATTCCTTTACCTAATGATACATATTTTTGAAAATTATAATCCTTCGTTATTTTTGAAATACTAGCCCATGTTTTTTTAACATCTCCATCTTGCATCGGAAGCATTTTCTTAATTGCTTTTTTACCTAAATACTTTTCAATTATTTCAATAAATTTAGATAGCACAATAGGGCTGTTATTACCTAAATTATATATTTCATGTAGACTTTTAACAGAATGATCTAGTATGGTGGATTTAACTACCTCAATTATATCATTAATATGTGTAAAATCTCTA
>ENA-ORXF01000686-ORXF01000686.1-marine-metagenome-genome-assembly--contig:-NODE-686-length-23485-cov-4.051307_pt1 | contig 23485 bp, 24 predicted proteins | sample MGYA00237864_ERZ511476 | MGnify/ENA primary metagenome ERZ511476 (study PRJEB26306, sample SAMN06343908) | marine metagenome | isolation source: coastal waters | place: Atlantic Ocean: West Antarctic...
TAGAATGCGTGGTCATGAAGAGGCGAGTGGTACAAAGTATGTTGCCGCAGAAACTTTAGAGTTTTGGGCAAAAAAAGATCCTTTAGAAAATTATATCACTTTTTTAAAAAAGAAAAAGATTCTTACCACTGCAATTGAAACGGCGTACAAAGAAGAAATTACGAAAGAAATAAGTGAACACCTAGAGATTGCCTATAGTGAGGAAAAAATAACTCCGAATTTAGAAACTGAATTAAAGGATGTTTTTAAGGAATATCAATATGAAGAAATTCAGCCTTCAGCAACCACTAAAAACATACGCTTCGTGGATGCCATTTCTGAGGGATTGGAACAATCCATGCAAAAACACAACGATTTGGTTATTATGGGGCAAGATGTTGCCGAATATGGTGGCGTTTTTAAAATTACAGACGGTTTTGTAGAAAAATTCGGAAAAGAACGTGTTCGGAATACGCCAATTTGTGAATCTGCTATTGTATCTGCTGCCTACGGCTTGTCTGTAAGTGGTATTAAGGCAGTTGTAGAAATGCAATTTGCAGACTTTGTTTCTTCAGGATTCAATCCGGTTGTAAATTTATTAGCGAAATCTCACTATCGATGGCAGCAAAATGCAGATATTGTAGTAAGAATGCCTTGTGGTGCAGGCGTTGGTGCTGGTCCATTTCACAGTCAAACAAATGAAGCTTGGTTTACTAAAACACCTGGTTTAAAAGTGGTGTATCCGGCCTTTCCTCAAGATGCGAAAGGTTTGTTGATTGCTGCAATTAATGATCCAAATCCGGTCTTATTTTTCGAACACAAAGGATTGTACCGTTCTATTTATAAAGATGTACCTGAAAATTACTTTACGACAGAAATAGGAAAAGCAGCAGTACTGAAAGAAGGGAAAGATGTGACGATTATTAGTTACGGAGCGGCAATTCATTGGGTTTTAGAATATCTAGAGAACAATGCAGCTGTTTCTGCAGATCTGATTGATTTAAGAACACTACAGCCTTTAGATACCGAAACAATTTATGCTTCTGTAAAAAAGACAGGAAAAGTAATACTGGTCCAAGAAGATTCGCTTTTTGGCGGAATTTCAAGTGATATTTCTGCATTGATTCATGAAAACTGTTTTGAATCTCTAGATGCGCCGGTTAGAAGAGTTGCGAGTTTAGAAACTCCGATTCCGTTTGAACCCAATTTAGAAAAACAATATTTAGGAAAAAATAGGTTAGAAAAAACGATTAAAGAACTTTTAAATTATTAAATAGTCTTATTTTTAAAAACTATTATCAACTTTATGAAAAACAAACAAATCATCTTAAAAAACAGGCCTAAAGGATTTCCAGATCAAGACACTTGGGCTTTAGAAACAGTAACTATTCCTGAGTTAGAGGAAGGAGAAATTTTAATAGAACATCATTATGTTTCTTTAGACCCAGCAATGCGAGGCTGGATGAATGATACCAAGTCTTATATTCCACCGATTGAACTAGAGCATGTTATGCGTGCTGGAGCCATTGGAAGAGTTATCAAAAATAATAACAATCCTAAATTTGATATTGGAGACTGCGTAACTAGTTGGGGTGGTGTGCAGCAATATTCTGTATCTAATGGAGATGGTTGGTATAAAGTTGATGAAAATTTAGCATCCATGCCTATGTATTTAGGAACTTTAGGAATGCCCGGAATGACCGCTTATTTCGGAATCCTAGAAGTTGGTAAAATAAAAGAAGGAGACATTGTTTTGGTTTCAGGTGCTGCAGGTGCCGTTGGTTCAATTGTTGGACAAATAGCGAAATTAAAAGGATGTACCGTTATTGGAATTGCTGGAGGAAAAGAAAAATGCGATTATCTTAAAAACGAATTGGGCTTTGATGCCGCGATAGATTATAAAAATGAGAATATATATTCAGCATTGAAAAAGAAGTGCCCTCAAGGGATAGATGTCTTTTTTGACAATGTGGGCGGTGTTATTTTAGATGCTGCTTTAAGTAAACTAAGAATGCATGCAAAAGTGGTTATTTGTGGCGCAATTTCACAATATAATAACAAGCATAAAATTAATGGGCCAAGTAATTACTTGTCTTTATTAGTAACCCGTTCTACAATGCAAGGTATGGTTGTTATGGATTATACCAAGGATTTTGGAATAGCAGCAAAACAAATGGGTATTTGGATGCAGGAAGGGAAATTAAAATCTAGAGAAGACATCTATGAAGGCATAGAAAACTTTCAAGAAACATATAACAGGCTTTTTTCTGGTAAAAAGAACGGAAAATTAATTTTAAAAATAATAGCGTAAAAGTGGAGCAAGAGCATTTTTTTCAATGTCCGCATTGTTGGGAGGAAATTTCTATGATTTTAGATGCCAGCGTGCGTGAACAAACCTACATAGAAGATTGTGAGGTTTGTTGCAACCCAATAGAAGTATCACCAAATTTTGAAGATGGAGAATTGATTGGATTTCGGTCTGATTCTATTGACCAATAGGATTATTTTACGGAGTTTCTTTTGACACGAATTGCATGAGTTAGCACTGATAAGCTGTTACACAGAGGATCGCATAGGATTTCACGGAGATTCACAGAGCTCTTTTGATACGAATTTCACGAACTTTCAGTGATGGTTGTGGAGAAATAACTGAAACCAATTATAAATCACAATGTCAAACTGAGCTTGTCGAAGTTCTTTTTGTTTTGAATATTATTGCACAGAGATGTGTAGAGGATTACACAGAGATCCACGGAGATTTTTATGACACAAATTTCATGAATTATCACTGATGAGCTATTACACAGAGGTTCGCAGAGGATTTCACGGAACTGTCGCAGAGTTTTATTTTAAAATGCCGTAACTCCCAATGCAAATTTCTGTATTTTTTCTCGGTGTATCTCTGCGAAACAATAATCCAACACAAATTTACAAAGTAGGATTCTCCCAAGAAAATTTTTCAAACAATGAAATCCAATCTTTTGGAAATGGTGCAATTAAAGTAAGTTTTTCTTCAGAAAAAGGATGCTTAAATTCGAGTTTACCAGCATGTAAAAACATGTTTTTCCAACCAAAATTTTCATCGAACATGATATCGTGGTACTTGTCTCCGTACTTTATATCCCCAATTAAAGGGTGACTAATTTTATTTGTATGCACCCTTAATTGGTGCATTCTACCTGTTTTAGGTTTTAACTCCACTAAACTGTAACGAGAAGAATCATAGGGCTTTACAGGGATATTGAGCACAATCTGTTCAAGTGTTTTTAGATGTGTTAAAGCTTCTTTATGCACATTGGCATCACGTCCTTTTACCGGAGAATCTATGATTTTGCTATCAGGCGAAAATCCTCTTACAACTCCGTAATATGTTTTTTCAATTTCATTATTTGTAAATAATTCTTGAAACTTAGAAACCTTTGAAGTCTCTTTTGCCAATAGTATAATTCCAGAAGTTTTTCTGTCTAGTCGATGAATAGGATATACTTTTATTCCTTTTTCTTCCTGTATCAGTTGTAAAAGAGATGTTTCATCTGCAACATTTCTAGAATGATGTGCATGGTGTACTAACATGTTATTTGGTTTGTTTACGCAAATAAAGTAAGCATCTTCAAAAATTATTTCTAAATCCATAATGTTCATGTATAAAATTTTAAAAAGAAGCTTTTTTCTTTTCGTAAAATTTTAAATATTGAATTAATAGTAAAGCAAGCACCCCACAAACAAAAAAACCAATAAATAGAGGCAAAGCGGTAGTCTTTATAAAACTACCTATAAAAGTTGCAATAGGCACAGCCATAATGGTGGAAACAAAACCATTAATTGCTGCTCCAATTCCTGCGATATGACCAATCGGTTCCATTGCTAAAGCCCTCGTGTTTCCAAATAAAAACGCAATTGCAAAAAACTGTAATCCGAAAAAGGTAATTAATACATAGATGCTTGGGTTACTTTCACCTGCATACAGAAATATATATACAAGTGGGATAAGCGTAAAAACAGTGGCAAAAATACTTACCAACTTCAACATGCCTAATTTTACTACAAAGGTTCCGTTTAAAAAAGTAGCAACACCAATGCCCAATGCTAATCCAGCAAATATAAAAGGAAATTCTTCTTTTAAATTGTATTGTTGTTCGAATATGACTTGGCTTGCACTTAAATAGACCATAAAAGACCCTGTAATACATCCAGAAAATAAGGTAAAAATGACCGCATTTTTATGTTTAAGGAATTCTTTTAAGCCTTCTTTAAGGAGTTTAAATTCAAAAGCCCTCTTATTTTCTGGTTTCAAAGTCTCTGGTTGTCTTCTCCATAACCACAACATGACAATAAAGCCAAATAGTAATTGACCGTAAAATATAGATTTCCAACCATAGGAGTCTAACATTATTTTCCCCAATGCAGGCGCAACAACCGGTACTAGTATGAAAATAACCACCACAAAAGACATTACTTTAGCCATATAATTTCCGCTAAAACGATCTCTAATCATTGCAATACTTATGGTTCTTGGTGCAGAAAGTCCAATTCCTTGTAAAATTCTACCAACAATCATCATTTCTAAATTTGTAGAAAAGATACAAACCAAACTTGCCAAAGAAAAAACAATAAAACCAACATAAATTACGGGTTTTCTGCCATAACTGTCAGATAAGGGGCCAGAAATTAATTGTCCAAATCCTAATCCCAGGAAAATCATGGTAATTAGTAACTGGTTATTAGTAGCATCGGTGATACCAATAGTTACACCAATATTACTCATAGCTGGCAATAAGGCATCGATTGCTAAAGATACAAGAGACATTAAAGCCGCCATAATAACTATAAATTCGAATTCAGATTTTTGCCTAATTTTCATTGGGCTAAAGTAGTTTTTAACTATTATAAATTCGCGATTTTAGAATGTTTTCTTTTAATAGGTTAATGGTCTAAATTTATATTGATAGGCTCATTTATTTATATTTATGTTGATAAGGTGGAGTTGTGTCTTCAAGGTTGTTTGTGTAAAGAGAATGAGGAAATATTTGTTTTGTAATTATCTATTTAACATAATATAAATTATAATACACCTTAACGATTAAAAAAATCAGGAATCATTCTATTTAATTTATAGTATAATTTTGTTTTCTTACTAATTAAAGCATATCATTGATAAAAAAACAACTTAGCATGAGTACTATTCGGAAAAACAATACCAATAACGAATTAGATAAAACGGACGAACAAATAATCAGGCTTTTACAGCAGAATGCTAGGTTGTCTAACAAGCAAATTGCTGCCGAAGTTGGGATTGCAGAATCTACCTGCTCTGAAAGAATGCGGAAATTAAATAAGAAAAAAATATTCTTCGGTTTTCATGCTTTTGTTGATTCTTCAAAACTGGGCACGAATATAGAAGCGATGGTTTCTATAAAACTAACAAAAAACACAAAAGAAGAAGTTGAAGATTTCAAAAGTTCTATGTTATTGTTGCCAGAGGTTATAAATACTTACCATTTGGCGGGTCACAGCGATTTTCTTTTGTACATAGCTGTAAGAGATAAAAATCATTTAAGAGATTTACTGATGGATCATGTCACAAAAGATTATGTAAAAAGCTTAGAAACTTCATTAATTTATGATTTCACACAAAATCCATTATTTCCAATTTATTTAGATAATGAATAAATAACAAAAGCCAATACAAGAGTATTGGCTTTTGTTATTTACTGTTCGCTTTTATTTTTTTAATTTGAAACAGACAACTTTAGTTTCTGACATTGCTTCAATGGTAGACTTCACTCCTTCCCTACCAATACCACTAAGTTTAACGCCACCAAAAGGCATGGCGTCTATTCTATAATCGGAAGAATCATTGATCATTACACCAGCACAATCTAAACCATCAATTGCCTTGTGGGCATTATTGATGTCATTTGTAAAAATTCCTGTATGCAAACCAAAGGGAGATTTATTGGAACATTTAATTGCTTCCTCTAAATTTTTAATCTTTGAAATGGTCACTACAGGTCCAAATACTTCTTTGCAATTTGCGATATCATTATTACAATCTGCCAACAAAATAGTTGGTGTATATGAATTACCTATTTTTTTTCCACCAGTAATAATTTCTCCTCCATGCTGCACGCTTTCTTCGATAAACTGATCAATTTGAGCAATAGCCTCCTTACTTATTATTGGTCCGATATCTGTATCTTCTAACAATGGTGAACCTATTTTTAAAGCTGCTGTTTGTTTTGCAAACTTCTTTAAAAAGGAATCATAAATTGCTTCTTCAACAAAAATTCGTTTTACACCAACACAATTTTGTCCACTTGCAAAGAATGCTCCTGAAACACAAGATGGAACAGCATCTTCTAAATTGGCATCAGCTAACACGATAACCGGCGAGTTTGAACCAAGTTCCATCACCATTTTTTTGAGCCCTGCTTTTCTTTGTATGACTTTTGCGGCGGCTACGCCTCCAGTAAAACTGATGAGTCGTATGCTGTCATCACTAATAAGTGCGTCTCCAAAATATTCTGGTGCCCCTGTAATGATACTTAACATTTCTTTTGGAAGCCCAGCTTCAAAAAGAATTTCCCCGAACTTAATAGCAGTTAGTGGCGTGTAATCACTTGGTTTTAATAGTACTGGATTGCCTGCTGCAATTGCAGGACCAAGTTTATGACAAACCAAATTTAAAGGATCATTAAATGGCGTAATAGCAACTACAATACCAATAGGGAATTTGATTTCGTAGCCAACTCTATCCTCTGAACCTGAAACAGCATTAAACGGTATGGTTGCACCTGATATTCTAGATGCTTCTTCTGCCGAAAGTTGCATGGTATTTAAAGCACGACTCACTTCTTTTCTGGCCTGAGCAATGGTCTTTATTCCTTCGGTTGCAATGAGATTTGATAATGTATCAAATTCTCGTTCCATAAGTGTAACAGCTTTTCTAAGAATTGCTATTCTTTCTGATGCCGGCATTTTTCTACCAATAGCCTCTCCTCTTTTTGCGACGTCAAGGGCATTCATTACATCTTGCTCCGAAGACTGAGGAACTGTTCCTATAACCTCTCCTGTATAACTGTTATAAACAGGAATGGTACTTGTATTTTTTTTATCTAAGATCATCTGTTGCCTTTTTTAACGATTAACTATTGATATAAGATCATTATACAAAGCAAAGCCTGTTTCAATTTTCCCTGCTCCTGCGCCAATTATGGTAGTATCACCTAGAATACTAGAGGTAATTTTCAATGCATTGGTAGCGCCTGAAATACCATATAATGAATCTTTCATTGGAACTAATTTAGGACCTACCGAACCATGAACTTTATCTTGGGTGTCTTTCCAAACATTTCCAATTAATTTCCACCTCATGTTGTTCGATGCAGCCTTTTTAATGTCTGACAGCGTAATTTTAGAGATGCCACTTACGGTAATATTTTCTTGAGACAATTGCGTGTTAAAAACAACATTAGCTAAAATTAAGACCTTTGCCAAAGTATCTAAGCCTTCAACGTCGCTTGTGGGATCTGCTTCTGCATATCCCAATTTTTGTGCCTGTGAAAGCGCATCATTATAAGACATACCTAATTCCATTTGAGTTAAAATATAATTAGAGGTGCCGTTCATAATACCACTTACAGCGCTAATTTTCGCACCTAAAAGCCCTGTATTTAAAACATTGATAATTGGAGTACCACTCATAACTGTACCCTCAATTGCAATTACTTTTTTCTTTAGTTTTGCCAAATTAAAAACCTGTTCATACGCTACAGCGAAAGGTCCTTTATTGGTGGTAACAACATGTTTGCCAGCGTTTATTGCTGCTTCTATGTGAGCTATTGCTGGTTGCCCTGTTTTAATGTCTGTAAAACTGGCCTCAATTATTATGTCTGCCTTAATTTCTTGTATTGCTTTCGGAATGTCAAGTATCTTTTCTGACAACAAGCTATAATCTCCTTTTTCTGCATTTATAAGCAGCTGTTGCATGTTGATTCCTTTCTCATCAATCTTGCTGCCTTTCATGATATCTAATATTCCTACTGTTTGTATTTTCGTCCCTTCAGGCAACGGTAATAAAGAATGAGCACTTAAAATGATTTCAGCTAATCCTTGTGAGACAATACCGAATCCTACGTATACTATTTTAACCATTTATAATTGTTTTAAATTCATTTTTAGTGTGTAAAACTACTCATATATTCACATAAATTAGATATCACCATAAACTATTCTGTTTTTGACGTAAAAAGTGAATTATATTCGAATTCAGATATAAAGACAGTGTAAAACAAAATTTAAATCGTTGGTATGCTACTGCATGTAGTACCTTTTAAGTAGCGCGTGTTAATAGCGAATTTTAGTTTTTTACTTAAGTAAAATAATGCAGCGCTTTGCTTTGTCTTCTTTTTTCAATAAAATGCTTCTTAAAATAGAATAACACCAAACTATTTTAATTTAACATAGTCATCCTTTAGATAATTAGTATATTTATGGATAATAAAGTTTCTAAGTTTATTTTTATTTACATCCTTTATTAGTTAAACATTAAGTACTTAATAAGTTACAATGGTAAATTGTATTCACCTAAAAACAAATACATGTTACAAAAATTAGTTACAAGAAATAATATAACAATTCAGGGTACTGGTAGTAAATCTATGTTTTTGGTTCATGGCTATGGCTGTGATCAAAATATGTGGAGGTTTATCACGCCTCAATTTAAAGAAGACTATAGAATAATTTTGATCGACCTTGTAGGCTCAGGAAAATCGGATGAAAATGCGTATGACTACGATAAGTATAGTTCGCTTGAAGGCTATGCTGACGATATAATTGAAATTTGTGATGCCTTAAACACAAAGGATGTTTGTTTTGTTGGGCATTCTGTGAGTGCCATGATAGGTACACTTGCTGCTATAAAAAAACCTACTCTTTTTAAAAAATTAATTATGATTGGTCCGTCTCCAAGGTATATTAATGATTCTGATTATTTTGGTGGTTTTTCTCAAAACGATATTGATGATTTAATGGAAACCATAGACTCTAACTATTTAGGGTGGTCTAGTGCCATGGCACCTGTCATTATGGGCAATGCAGAGAGACCCGAATTGGCGGCAGAGTTAGAACAAAGTTTTTGCCAAAACAATCCTGAAATAGCAAAACATTTTGCAAAAGTTACTTTTCAAGGAGATAATAGAATTGACCTTAAAAAACTTACTACAGATACGCTTGTCATCCAATCGAAAGAGGATGCTATTGCTTCCGTTAAAGTAGGACAGTATGTGCATGAGAATATAGCGAATAGTAAGCTTGCCATAGTAGAAACCACTGGGCATTGTCCGCATTTAAGTGGTCCTAATCAAACAATTGAAGCTATGAAAAAATACCTAATATAGTTGGCAACAAAAGCCGCACAGTTAATGAACTACAAAATAGATTACAAAGAACTTTACAACACTTCTCCCAGTGGTTATTTTTGTTCATTACCCAATGGGACTATTGTTGACTCCAATAAAAAGTTTCTAGAGCTCACAAACTATGCACGAGAAGAAGTAATTGGTAAAAAAAACTTTACAGATTTTCTTTCTCTTGGTGGAAAAATATATTTTGAAAATGTTTATACTCCAGCCTTAAAGCTTAGCGGAACGATAGAAGAAATAAATTTCAATTTTGTAAAAAAGGATGGTACTACTTTCCCCGTCCTTGTTAATTCAGTAGAGGTTAAAGATATGGAAGGAATTCATTTATTTACGCAGTCTGCAGTCTTTAATATTTCTCAAAGAAAAAAATATGAACAAGAACTTTTAATAGCTAAAAACAAAGCAAAAGATCTTTCTAATCAATTGCAAGAGGTAAATAAAGAGTTACTCAGTCGTGCGGAATTAATTTTAAAACAAAAATTAGAATTAGAGGAATTTAACCAGCATTTAGAGAGTAAAAACAGACAGCTTTCTAGTTTTGCGCATATTGCTTCTCATAACCTAAGAGCGCCTGTTAGTAACCTAGTTGCCTTAAAAAATTTCTACAATGAAGATATAGGTTTAGAAGATAAGGCCATGCTGTTTTCTAAAGTAGAATTAGTCATAGAGCATCTTAATGAAACATTAAACGAATTAATCGAATCGGTAAAAATACAAGGAAATAAAGACATTATACATGACCCTATTAATTTTGATGTCGTTTTTGATAAAACATTGGCTATTTTAGATACTCAAATATTGATTTCAAAAGCAGTAATAACCTCTAACTTTTCTGAGGCTCCTACTATAACCTACCCAAAACTTTATATAGAAAGTATTGTGTTAAATTTATTGTCTAACTCTTTAAGGTACAGCGCCCCTGGTCGTATTGCTAGAATTCATTTCTGTACAGAGGTTCATAACAATGAAATACTGCTTATTGCCAAAGACAACGGGTTGGGAATTGATTTAAAAAAACACGGACATAAACTTTTTGGTTTGAATAACACATTCCATAGGCATCCCGATTCTAAAGGTGTTGGGCTTTTTATGACTAAAACTCAAATAGAATCTGTAGGTGGAAAAATAACTGTAGAAAGTGAAGTAAATAAAGGAACCACCTTCAAAATAATTTTAAAGAAAAATAGAAAATGATAAAAAAAAACCCTTTAATCTGTATCATAGATGATGATAAAATTCATCAATTTATGTTAACCAGAATTATTAACCAGAATAAGTTAGCAGAGGGTATCATTACCTTTTCTGATGGAGAAGAAGCGCTTCAATATCTTACAGAGAACCAAGCTACCAAAGAGATGATACCAGATGTTATTTTTCTTGATAACAATATGCCAATTATGGATGGCTGGCAGTTTATAGAAGAATACGCAAGCATAAAAACTGAAATTAAGAAAAAAATAGTCATTTATATGTTAAGTTCTTCTGTTGATCCCGTAGATATTGAAAGAGCCAGCACAATAACCGAAATTTATGATTATATAGTAAAACCGATTCAATTAGAAGCAATAGAAAAAATTTTCAAAAAATTAGAAACTTTATTATAGGAATTATAAAATCGACACTATATCGAAAAAAAAATTCTAGTTATATGGTTGTTTAGATTTTTTGTTTTTTAACTTTAAATAGTCCTACTATTTATTTTTAGGAAGTTAATTAGGTGCTATTTTTACAGTACTATTCTTAAATGTTATCAAATGAATATAAAATACAATGAAATTATCAAAGGGGCTGCTTCCGTTTCAGAAATTGGAATGGGTGCTTGGCAATTAGGTGCAAATTCTGGATGGAAAAGTATCTCTGAAAAAGAGGCACTATCAATGGTTTGTAAAGCAATGGAGCTTGGTATTAATTTTTTTGATACTGCTCCTAACTATGGTTTAGGAACAAGCGAATTAAGGTTGGGAAAAGCACTCAAAGATTTCGATAGAGATAAAGTTGTAATTAATACAAAATTCGGGCATTCTGTAACAGGAGAAATAAATTTTAATGCCAAAGAAATTCGAAAATCGTTAGAAGGAAGTTTAAAAAGACTAAAAGTAGATTATATAGATTCTCTAATACTGCACACTCCTCCTACTCAATATTTAGATGGAAACAACAACCCACATTATAATATTTTAGAACGTTTGGTGGAAGAAGGTAAAATTAAAGCTTTTGGTGCCTCTCTTGATACCTATAAGGATATGAAGCTTTTTATGGATACCACAAACGGAAAGGTAATTGAAGCTTTTTTTAACATCTTACATCAAGATACTGCTTTAGGCTTTGGTCAAGCGCAAGAAAAAGGTATCGGAGTTATTGTAAAAATACCGCTAGATTCTGGCTGGCTTTCCGGCAAATACAATGCTGAAAGCACCTTCCATGACATCAGAAGCCGTTGGTCTAAAATGGATATTATAACAAGAAGTAATTTGGTAAAAAAAGTAAAAAAGATTCTTCGTCATGAAACCAATCTTGCACAATCTGCGTTGTCTTTTTGTTTAGCTTTTGATGCAGTTTCAACGGTAATACCAGGTAATACATCTATTTCGCAGCTAAAAAATAATTTAGAAAGTGTAAATAAGCCACTCTCCAGAGAAACTGTAAAGGAGTTAGAAGTTTTTTACCAAAACGAAGTAAAGCAACTCAATCTGCCCTGGTAAACCTCTCTTAAACTCACCCCTTTCCTCCTTATTTAATTTCTAATATTACAACAAAAGCACAAACGTTAAATGGCTGTTTAACAAGGTCTATTATTCGTTTAAATGTTTGAAAAAAGTAAAATTCAGAAGTATAAATTAAGAAAATTTTTCAAAAATCCAATTAAACACCCTTTTATGTAGTCTTGTAATTATGATAAATAAAACGCATCATTGTGAAGTAATTATTCGCAATAATACCTATTTTTGCAACCTGTAAAGGCTGTATTTTAAAGTGTACAGCTTCTTTTAAAATTGAATATTTATGAATATGAAGCATCTGTTATACGATTATTTACAAACTATTGGGATGTCTGAAATAGCAGCTAAATATGTAAATATGTTACTTTTACTAGTTGGACTATTAATCCTTGTGTTTTCAATTGATTTTATCATTAGAAAAATTATATTAAAACTTTTTATACAATTTGCGACCAATACGAAAACGAATTTCGATAATTTACTTGTAAAAAATAAAACGCCACGAAACATGGCGCACATCATTCCGTTAATCATTGCACTAGAGCTTTCGCCTATTGTCTTTGCGGACTTTACCTATCTTAATACTATTGTAGAAAAAGGATTGCGTTTATTCGCAATTATTCTTATTCTTTGGGTAGTTCGAAGTATTTTAAGCACTTTTAAAGATTATTTTAAAACTTTAGAGAGTTTAAAAGACAAACCTATCGATAGTTACATTCAGGTATTTATGATATTTGCTTGGGTATTTGGCATCTTGGCTTCATTTGCTATTATTACCGGACTCGAGTTTATTAAATTTATTACCACCATTGGTGCCGCATCCGCAGTAATGGTTTTAGTTTTTAAAGATACAATTCTTGGTTTTGTTGCCAGCATACAAGTATCTATAAATGATATGGTTAGAATTGGTGATTGGATTACCTTTGAGAAATATGGTGCAGATGGGGATGTTACCGAAATTAACCTCTCTACTGTAAAGGTTCAAAACTTTGACAAAACCATTACAACCATACCAACCTATGCTTTAATTTCTGATTCTTTTAAGAATTGGAGAGGTATGGAAGATTCTGAGGGAAGACGTATTAAAAGAGCACTAAACATTAAGTTAGCGAGTGTTTCTTACCTCTCTAAAGAACAGGTAAATGAATTGAAAAAAATTCAATCGATTGCTGCGTATTTAGAAATGCGTCAGGCAGACATTCAAACCTACAATACAAAAAATAATATCAATAAAGAATTGCCTTTAAATGGCAGAAACCTAACCAATATCGGGGTTTTTAGAAAGTATATTGAAACTTATATTGAAAATCATTCTGGCATTCATAAAGAAATGATAATTATGGTGCGACAGCTTGCACCTGATACCCAAGGAATTCCGATTGAAATTTATGCCTTTAGCAGAGACAAACGTTGGGAGAATTACGAATATATCATGGCAGATATCTTCGATCATATAATTGCCGCCGTCCCTTACTTCAATTTAGAAATTTTTGAATTGCCAAGCAACTCTAGCTTCTTTCGGACAAAAGACTAAACTTGCTTCAGGTATTATATGAATTTAACCAAAAAACATACCGTAGTAAATCGTTTATAGTTCGATCATGCTTTTTTAGAACATCTAGCATTGCTTTACAAGCTTTAACACGGTTTGCACTTCTGAGTTCTAGTTCCCTTTTATCAACTCTTCAAAAAAACTTTGAGAGTGCTCTGTTTTATCTATCAAATTAAACAGTGTACCTAAAATGGTATTTTATTCAATGTTCTTAAAAAAAACTTCATGTTCAAGTCGAGATTGTTAACTGCTCTGATACTTTGGGTGAAGTATAACAACTACCGTTTATTGGAGTGTAACTGATGAGTTCTGACACTTTTATGTTTAACTATTTTGTACTATATTAAAACAGTCTAAATAGAAACAGCTTGTAATCAGTTATTTGTATTTGTTCTAAAGACCATAATCTTTAAATTTGAATCATATTAATTCAAAAAAAATAAAATTATGTCTATAAGATTAGGAAATAGTTGTGTGAATTGTGAAAGTTTAACCTCTAATAGTAAATGTAAAGTTCATGGTGTAATTGTAGATACAAGCTATACTTGCGATAGCTTTGAAATGAAAGCAGTCTTAAAAAATGATTCAAATTGTGGAACTTGCGCTAGATACGAAGAATCATCTTGTGCAAACCCTCAAAAAGCAGCTTCAAATATGTTGTGTTCAAGTTGGGCACCACAAAATGCTTCAGCATAGAAATAAAGTACTTCTAAATAAATTATAAAAATGGTTGGTTCTTGTGACGAACCATTTTTGTTTTTTTAGCATGGTTTTCAGATTTCAGCATTTATATAAGGTGAAAGAAAGCCTTTTATTATTGACACTATTCAAATTTTACATTACTGAAAAGTTGTTTTTGTAACAAACTTACCAAAATAGAAATACCTCTCCGATTGGCTAACTTCTTTATCATAATGATGACAAACAACCAAAAACCTTGCAGTTGTATAAAACTCTACCTCGTGAATTAAACCACAATAATAACATTAACAGTATCTTTGTGAATTCATAAAATAGATCACGAATGACCGCTACAAATACCGCTTTAAATGTATTAGGAGAACCTTTAGAAAACTGTTCATGTGATCCTATGACTGGCTATTTACGCGATGGTTTTTGCAATACTACGCCAGATGATTTTGGCACGCATGTAGTTTGTGCAGTCGTTACCAAAGAATTTTTAGACTATTCTTTTTCCAAAGGAAATGATTTAATGACTCCCATTCCGCATTGGAATTTTCCTGGCTTACAACCAGGTGACAAATGGTGTCTTTGTGTTTCGAGATGGAAACAGGCTGAAAAAGCAAATTGTGCCCCCTTTGTTTGTTTAAAAGGAACACACGAACTTGCATTAAAATATGTAACCTTAGAACTTCTAAGTGCTTATGACAGCGCATCTTCAAAGTAATGGCAACTATTTTGATACCAGATTCATGACAGGAAAGAAATCAAATTTATTGAAGCGTCTAACGCTCATTTTCTAGTCTTAATTGCCTTAATTTAATTGTATATTTGCCGCTGTTACAAGAAATATCAACCCAATAATTAGCTCTTTATTCCCCATGCCTTTTAAAAAATTACATTCCGATATTATTGAGAAACTAGACTTTTTTGAAATAAGCGTGCCTACTCCTTTTCAGAAAAAAAGCATTCCGTTTATAAAAAGTGGTGCAAATGTATATTGCACCGCTCCAAAAGGTAGTGGCAAAACAACTACTTTGATACTTACTACTTTACAAAAATTAAAATGTGAAGAAATAGGCATTGCCCCAAGAGCTATTATTTTAGTAGAAGATAGAGCGCGTGCATTTGAGTTAGAAGAAACCATGTTACAATATACAAGACATACTTCTTTGCGCGTCTATACATGTGATGATAAGTTTCATATTGAAGTACTAACTTCAGAAATTTTTGAAGGTGTAGACATTCTAATCGCTACTCCTAAAACCGTGTGTAAGTTGCTTTTGTTAGAGGGGTTAAACATGACGCAGTTAAAGATTTTTAATATAGAAGATGCCGAGTTTTTAGCTAAAAGCGCTACCTATACAGATCTTATGGCAATTACGCAAAGCATTCATAAATGTCAATATGTAGTCTATTCAGAAAAAACAAACACCATGTTAAAGCGTTTAGAAACTAATTTTATGCAATATTCTAAAACGGTCTCTGTCTAAATTTCACAACAATTATTACAGTTATCCTTCTTACTAAAATATAGAACTAATGATACCTAAACTACATTACATTTCTCAAGGAAACTCTCCTAAAGAACATATAGAAAATATTCAAAAAGCGTGCTCTGCAGGTGCAGAATTAGTCGTTTTACATTTAAATAATGTTTCAGAAAAAAAACATTTGAAGATGGCAACTGAGGCTAGAGAAATTACTTCTTATTTTCAAACAAGACTTATTATAAACGACAATTTTAAAATAGCAAAACAAGTAAAAGCAGATGGCGTGCATGTAAATAAAACAGGTGCTTGTCCAATTGATGCGAGAAAACATTTATTTACTTGGCAAATTATTGGTGGTTCTGCACATACTTTACAAGATTGTGAATCGTTAATTGAAAAACAGGTAGATTATATTAGTTTGAGTCCTTTTAAGGCTATTGAAGATACAGCCACTAAATCTTTAGGGGTAAACGGATTCATGGCTATTGTAGATGCTTTAAAAACGGAAACACCAATACTTGGGTCTGGAGGAATTACCACCAATGATGTTACTGCTATTTTAGAAACAGGAGTTTCTGGTATTCGAGTAGCTACTCAAATTACACAAGATTTTGATGTTATGAGAACCTTTAACAATTTATTAAGTGCATCCTCTACAGATGAAAAACGACATACATTTGAGTAATATAAATGTATTTTCTTTGTTTCTAATTTATACTCACAAACAAAAAGAAGCACTTTTTTTATATATTTGAACATGAAAAAAATAATATTAGTCCTTGCATTCGTAAACTTTTGCATGTATGCTTGCAAAGAAGCACCACAAAAAAATCAAACGCCGACTAAAACGGTGCCTTCAAATACGAACAATACTAAAAAAATACTGGCAACTGTAGCCCATTATATTTGTCCTAAGAACTGCAAAGTAGGAGCGTCTGGCATGCCTGGAAATTGTTCGGTTTGTTCTTCTGTACTGTCGCACAACCAAGCTTTTCACATCGCGGCTAGTAAAAAAAGCAATGCAGGCTTTTCTCCTGTAGCTCCACCAGCATTTCCAATTCCAAATTTACCGGCGTCTGCAGTGCAACCTGGACCAAATTATGCGGGCCAATATCATTATACTTGCGTTAATGGATGTGCCAAAGGAGGTGATACAGCAGGTAAATGCAGCACGTGTTCAGGAGATTTAGCCCACAATGCAGCTTTTCATCAGTAATAATGCGGAACATCTTACTCTATAATTAGAGTAAACGGTGGATGTTTTTGCTGGTTTTAAAATAGTAGATACCCTTAAAGTCAAAAGTAAGAAGCTTCAGGAATTAAGTTCGAAAGTTTACATGCGCAAACTTAATTGTTTATAGAAAATAGCTTTGTTAAACTAGCAAGTTCTTATTACCTTGTAGGCCTGTTAGAAGTAGTAACATTTAACTTTAAACAAAATCTCTTGAATTTATTTACAGTATTAGTTTGGTTTTCTAGTTTGGCATTCATTTATTTTGGTGTGCAATGTTTTTACTCAAAATTTATTATTGATGAATTCAAACGGTACAATTTACCAAAGTTCAGAAAACTAACGGGATATTTACAATTATCTGGTTCAGTTGGTTTGTTGGTAGGTTTTTACTACAATCCCTTAATACTTTTGTTGGCTTCCACAGGTTTGTGTTTATTAATGCTATCTGGATTTGCAGTTCGTTTGAAAATAAAAGATAATTTTATTCAATCTTCACCTTCATTTATCTTTGGTGCTTTGAATTTATTTATTGCTTTTAAAACGTTTTACAAATATTTTTAAAGAGCCGTAAATATAATAATTAGGTTCATTGCAATAAACAAAGCTGCTGGAAAAGATTTGTATACTGCATCTTTTACTTTGATATGCATTGCCACAGATCCTAACAATAGAACGGTTAAACCAATGCTTGCAACCAATGTTAAAATTTCAAATTTTAGCGAAGCAATTAGTAACACTGCAAAACTTATTTTTAAAAACCCAATAAAGTAACAAAACTGTTTAGACAAACCGTATACTTTAAATTCAGCGATAATAGAGGATGCGTCTCCACCTCTCCATTTTGTTGCTTTATGAGATTGTAGTAGCCAAACGTTTAATATGCTTGCGCCTACAATAATTTTTAGAAGTATTACTAGGTATCCAAATAGTTCCGTGGTATTCATTTTAGTATCGTATTTTTAGCTAATTTATAAAAAACAAAGCAATTAAGAAATATTGCTTGAGATAATTTTTATTTTAATTGTCAATAAACTTATTGTTGTTTTTAAAGCAACAACTTCTTTCATTTGTAAGACCAATCATCCAGTTTAAAAATACACTATTTTAGACATTTTTTTAAGTTCATTAAAAAAAAACAGCATCTAAAATTAGTTAGATGCGGTTTTCAAATAAGATAGAATAAAATTATTTTTCTTTCAGAGATTTCATGTCAATTACAAATCTATATTTAACATCATTGCTTGTAATACGTTCAAAAGCAGTGTTAATTTCTTGCATATCAATTAACTCAATATCACTTGTAATGTTATGTTCTCCGCAAAAATCTAACATTTCTTGTGTTTCTTTGATACCTCCAATTAAAGATCCAGCAATCCGTTTTCTTCCCATGATAATACTTCCACCATGAAAGGGTTTTAAAGGTTCTACAGCACCAACCAAGACCATGGTTGCATCAATCTTCAGTAACCCTAAGTAAGGATCCATTTCATGACCAACAGGTATGGTGTTTAAGATAAAATCGAAACTCCCTTGATGTTTCTTCATGTCTTTTGCATCCTTAGAAACTAACACATCATGAGCTCCCAGCCTCTTCGCATCTTTTCCTTTTTCTGGTGAAGTCGTAATCATGACTACATGTGCGCCTAAGGCATTTGCAAATTTTACGCCCATGTGTCCAAGTCCACCCAAACCAATTACACCTACTTTGTCTCCTTTTTTTACTTTCCAATGGGTTAAAGGAGACCATGTGGTAACTCCTGCGCATAACAAAGGTGCCGTTGCGGCTTCATCTAAATTTTCTGGAACACGCAATACAAACTTTTCGTCTACAACCACAGAGGTCGCATACCCGCCATACGTCTGCGCTCCTGCTATGTGTGTATCTGGACTATTATAAGTAAACGTTGCTCCTTTCTCACAGAACTGTTCTAGGTCTTGTTCACAAGAAGCACATGTTTGGCAAGAATCTACCATACAACCTACACCTACCAATTCTCCTACTTTATAAGTTTGAACGTTGTTACCAATAGCGGTTACACGACCAATAATTTCGTGACCAGGTACTACAGGATAGTTGGTTCCTTTCCAATCATTCTTTGCGGTATGAATATCACTATGACAAACTCCGCAATAGGTAATATCAATATTTACATCGTTTACTCCTACTGCTCTTCTTTCTATATCTAAAGATTTTAAATCTTCTGTAGATGCTGTTGCACCGTATGCTTTTACAATTGTGTGAGACATGCTTATGTATTTTTTAAAGTTATTTTTAATTCGATTTCTGTTTGTAATACTTTAGAGATCGGACACACCTCTTTTGCTTTCTGTGCTATTTGCTGAAATTGCTCAATATCAATATTTGGAACCTCTCCAACCAAGTTTAAAGTGATTTTTGTAATTGCCCCGTCTTCAAAAGTAACGGCAGCATCTACCTCTAAAGAGGTTGCTGTAAAATTCGCTTCGTTTAATAAAAAGCTCAATTGCATCGCAAAACAACCTGCATGCGCGGCCCCTATTAATTCTTCAGGATTGGTTCCTTTTTCTCCATCTTCAAATCTTGTGTGAAAAGAATATTGAGTTTTATCTAAAACCTTACTTCCTGTAGTTAGGTTTCCTTGTCCGTCTTTTCCACTTCCCTTCCATTCTGCACTTGCTTTTCTTGTAAATTTCATATGATTTATTTAAAATTAAATTATTTAGAAGCATTTGGATAATCTGTATATCCTTTTTCTCCTGTGGTGTAAAACGTCTCTTGATCCCATGTTGCTAAATCCAAATTATGTTCAAAACGTGCTACCAAATCCGGATTCGAGATATAGGGTTTTCCGTAAGCAACCAGATCTGCATAACCGTCCGCAATCACTTTATTCCCTTTTTCTTGGTCAAAAGAAGCGTTTATCATAAGTGTACCCGTATACAATGGCCTAAAATGTTTGGCAATTTCTGTTACAGCATGGGGTATATTAGAAACATCTGTAAAAGGTTCAGAAAGATGCACGTAGGCTAAGTTATAATCATTTAACTTTTTGATTATATATTCAAATGTTGGTATGGTATCTTCATCCATAGTCATCCCAAAAAGACCATTTAAAGAAGGATTAAAACGTGCACCAATTTTTTCTTGCGGAATTACTTCCTTCATAGCATCTAATACTTCAAAAAAGAAACGTGCTTTATTTTCGATACTTCCGCCGTATGCGTCCGTTCTTTTATTAGAAGTACCGTTAAAAAATTGATGAAATAGGTATCCATTAGAAGAATGTATTTCTACACCATCAAAACCTGCTTTTACAGCATTTGCTGCTGCATTTTTAAAATCTTGAACAGTTGTTTTAATATCTTCAAGAGTCATTTCTTTAGGCGTAACGGTATCCTTAAAGCCTTCTGGTGTATATGATTTTGCATTCGGATTTATTGCTGAAGCTGATATTGGTAGTTCACCATTATGAAAATCTGGATGTGAAACTCTGCCTACATGCCACAATTGAATAAAGATTTTTCCGCCCTTATCATGTACCCTTTTGGTGACTGTTTTCCAACCTGCTACTTGTGCATCAGAATAAATACCTGCAGTATGAATATAACCTACTGCTTTCTTAGAAACTTGTGCACCTTCTGTAATAATTAAACCTGCAGAAGCTCTCTGTTCATAGTACAAACCGTGAAGTTCATTTGTAGGAACATTGCCCTCATTGTCTGCTCTACTTCGGGTCATGGGTGCTACAACCACTCTATTTGCTAAATTAATATTTTTATGATAGGGTGTTAGTAATTGCTGTTTGCTCATTTTTATTTGTTTTATTTTCTTTTTTATTTTTACTCTTTCTACTTTCAAAGTTATCCTATAAACACTCTAATATCGTTGATCTATATCAATTAAGATAGTTTTAACTTCTTGCGCACTCTACTTAAATTCTCTGGAGAAACCCCTAAGTAATTTGCAATGTCGTAGTTGGCAACCCTTTCTTCTATATTCGGATAAGAAATGCAAAATTCTGAATACCGTTCTCTTGTGTTTTTCTCTAAAGAAGATAGAATTCGTTTGCGTTGCGCAATAAATGCTTGGGTTGTTAAAATTCTAAAATAACGCTCAAATATTGGAGCTTCTTTATAAATTTTCTGAAGCTGGGTGTAATCAATTGCTAAAAGTGCTGAATCTTCAATTGCTTCTATATAAAGTTGTGAGGGTACTTGGTTGTAAAAAGCATCAAAATCTCCTACCCACCAATTTTCTACAGCAAACTGAATAATGCATTTATTTCCTTTACTACTAATGTAGTAGGCTTTTAAACAGCCTTTCACAACAAAATACTCGTGTCTAACATTTGTCCCTGGTTGCAATAAAAACTGCCCTTTCGAAACAAATACCTCGTTTAATACAGCATTAAATAATTGAAGCTCTTTCTCAGAGGATTTAATGTGTTTTTGTACGTGTGCTTTCACAGACTTTTTCATAGTACAAATATCTATTAATTGTACTTCTTTCTGAAGTAGTAAATAATAAAGTTCTGTTAAAAAAGAATGAACGTTCATTTTTTAACGTACCTTTGTAATTGAATTGAAACACAATGGCGAAACTTCAGAAAAGTATTGACAAAAGAAATGCCTTAATCAAGGCAACAATAGACTTGGTAAATAACAATGGTTTTCATGCTACACCGATGAGTAAAATAGCAAAAATGGCCAATGTTTCTCCCGCAACTATTTATTTATATTTTGAAAACAAACAAGATTTAGTAAACAAAACATACATACAGGTGAAAGCAATATATACTAATTATGCTTTTGAAACCTATGATGCGTCTCTACCTGTTGAAAAAGGATTCGAAATTATCTGGAGACGGATAGCTGATTTTAAACTCATAGAATGTGAAAACGCAATGTTCTTAGCACAGTGCGACAATACACCGATGATAGATGAGCAAAGCAGGCAAGAAGGAATTAAACATTTACAACCCCTACTCGACCTCTGGGCCCGTGGAAAAAATGAAGGAATTATAAAACCAATGTCAGATTATTTACTGTACGCTTATTCCATCAATCCATTATCATTTCTAATGATGTCAGAGAAAAGAGGTGCTTTTCAATTGGATAAAACGCATTTAGAAGAAGCGTATCAAGCTGCTTGGAACAGTATAAAAATAATAAAATAAGAATACATAAAAATAGAAAGAAGATGAACGATTTTGAATTTAAGAATCCGACCAAGATTATTTTTGGAAAAGATGCCATCCAAAAATTAGAAAATGAAATCCCTAAAAACTCCAAAGTGTTATTACTTTATGGTGGTGGAAGTATCAAGAAAAACGGAATTTATGACCAAGTAAAAAAAGCATTGTCAAAAGTAGCTGTTGTAGAGTTTGGAGGCATCCCTGCAAATCCTGAATATGCTGTTTTATTAGATGCATTGAAAGTAATTAAAGATGAAAATATCACCTATTTATTAGCTGTTGGTGGAGGTTCTGTAATCGATGGAACTAAATTTTTATCATCCGCAGCTGTCTATGAAGGTGAGACGCCTTGGGATATTTTATCAAAAAATATTAGAACAGAAAAGGGCATGCCTTTTGGAACTGTTTTAACCTTACCTGCTACTGGTTCTGAAATGAATTCTGGTGCTGTAATCACAAGAAAAGAAATCAAAGAAAAACTCTCTATGGGCGGCCCAGGTTTATTTCCTGAGTTCTCAATTCTAGATCCTCAAGTAATAAAATCCATTCCAGAACGTCAGTTAGCAAACGGATTAACAGATGCTTTTACTCACGTTTTAGAGCAGTATATGACGTACCTGAATGGTGCTATTTTGCAGGATCGTTTTGCTGAAAGTATTCTGCAAACAATTATAGAGGTTGCGCCAAAAGTGTTGAAAGATCCAACAGATTACAATGCTGCTTCTAATTTTATGTGGAGTTGTACCATGGCTTTAAACGGTTTAATTCAAAAAGGAGTACCCACAGATTGGGCCGTGCATGCAATGGGACATGAATTAACAGCTTTGTTTGGTATTGATCACGCACGTACATTGGCCATTGTTGCGCCAAGTCACTATAAATTTAATTTTGAAGCTAAAAAAGAGAAGTTGGCACAATATGGTGAACGTGTTTGGAACCTTACAGAAGGAAATACAGATGCCAAAGCACATGCAGCGATCGAAAAAACAGTTGTCTTTTTCCATGAATTAGGAATTGACACAAAATTATCTGACTATACAAAAGAGTATGAAGGGACTGCAGAAAAAATTGCGCAGCGTTTTACGGACCGCGGTTGGTTAGGTCTTGGAGAACATCAAACACTGTCACCAGACAAAGTTGAAGAAATTTTGAAAATGTCTTATTAAAATATTAAAATAAGAACAATCAATTTATTGCTTCTTCTAAATAGCGTAAAAATTATAAAGAAAA
>ENA-ORXF01000687-ORXF01000687.1-marine-metagenome-genome-assembly--contig:-NODE-687-length-23446-cov-28.732980_pt1 | contig 23446 bp, 24 predicted proteins | sample MGYA00237864_ERZ511476 | MGnify/ENA primary metagenome ERZ511476 (study PRJEB26306, sample SAMN06343908) | marine metagenome | isolation source: coastal waters | place: Atlantic Ocean: West Antarctic...
AAGCTCATGAAGAGCGGCCTCATCCTTGCTGTCTTTCCATTTTGAAGCTAACTCATACTCATGAGTTTGTTCTAATAAGGGAAGAGACATTGCTGTTTTAATAAAACTTTTACTATCGTTATCAAAAGTATTTTTCATATCGAAATCTACAATTAAATTCCTTCAACACAAAATTTAAACAACTAATATTGATTCTATTCAATGCCATTTTGACATTAGTAGTATAGAATAATAATAAGATTGATAACTATTAGCAAATAAAATGACTGAAAAACAAACAGATTCTATTGTATATTGGATCAGATCAGACCTAAGACTTAGTGATAACATTGCTTTGTGGGAAGCGGCCAAATCTAACAAAAATTTAATTGTAGTATATATTAAAAATCTAACTTGTGGGTCCTCAAAGACTGGTTCTGCAGCAGACACATGGATAAATAGAAGTTTATTAGAGCTTGTATCTCGTTATAAGAAATTATTTAAGATTAACTTAAATATTTATGATGAGAATTATCATTCTATTTTCGAACATTTATATAATGAAACTAATTTTACAGATTTATATATTAATAATACTTACGACCCTGAGATAGATAAGATTGATAAATCTTTAGAAAAAGAGTTTGGAAAATTATTTAATATAAAGTCATATAACTCATCGCTACTATTCACACCAAATGAAGTTTTAAATAATTCAGGAAGTTTTTTTAAAGTCTATACACCGTTCTGGAAAAACGCGTTGAATAAACTTAATCTAAGGGATCCACTACCAGTTCCAAAAATAAAATCTATTTATGAAAGAAAAATTTTATCAATTAAACAAAGTACTGTCGATAAAGAGTCTAGGATATGGCAAAAAAAAATACTATCTCATTTCAAGCCAGGAGAGGTCAATGCCAGAGAAATTCTTAGTCAAATATCAACTAAATTAAATGGGTATTCAAAAAATAGAGATTTCCCAATTCAAAATAATACAAGTCAACTATCACCTTATCTAGCAAGAGGTGAATTATCCGTTAATGAAATATTTTTTTCAGTAAAAAGAAATAAAAAGAAAGTCGATATTGACGATTATATTAAATTCACATCTCAGTTAGGATGGCGTGAATTTTCATATAATATTTTGTATAATTTTCCAAAATTACCAAATACTAATTTTATTAGTAAATTTAATAATTTTCCTTGGCTTAAAAATAGTAAATACTTAAGCAGTTGGAAAAAGGGTGCAACAGGCTATCCTATAGTAGATGCCGGAATGCGAGAGTTGCGAGCTACAGGGTATATGCATAATAGATTAAGAATGATTACCGCTTCCTTTTTAATTAAAAACTTAAATATATCCTGGGTAGATGGCGCTAAGTGGTTTTGGGACAACCTTTTTGATGCCGATATTGCTAACAACTCATCTGGATGGCAATGGGTGGCAGGCTGTGGAACAGATGCGGCTCCTTACTTTAGAATTTTTAATCCTACATTACAAAGCGTGAGATTTGATAAAGATGGGGAATATATTAGAAAGTGGGTTCCAGAATTGAGAGACTTACCAAATAAGCTTATCCATTCTCCATGGGAATTAACCGAAATGGAACTGCTTAGTTTTAATATCAAGCTAGGAAAAGATTATCCATACCCTATAGTTGATCATAAGACTACGAGGGAAGAGGCTTTAATAAACTACAAAAAAATGAATCTGATTAAATGACGAATAAAACAATAGAATACTCAGATTTTGAAAAAATTAAGATGGCTACAGGAACAATATTAGAAGTTAAAATTAACGCAAAAGCTCGTAAACCATCATACATAATTAAAATTGATTTTGGCCCTAAAATAGGAATTAAAACTAGTTCAGCGCAGATTACTAACTACAGCACCGAAGAGTTGATCAATAAACAGATTATAGGTGTAATAAATTTTGAAAAAAAAAATATTGCAGGTATTGAATCAGAGGTTTTAATTTTAGGTGCAATCAGTAAAGATAATAGTATTTTTCTACTTAATGCTGATAAAAATTTAATTAATGGACTTCCAATTGCTTAAATTATTTTTTTAATCAAAGTGATTCGAATATTTATTTATGTAACGAGCAATTTTTTATAATTAATAATTTAATTTTTTATTTTTTTTATTATTTAAATTTTTTCTATTTTTTAATTATAGATTATTTTTTTATAAATCAATTGAAAAAAACTAATGAAACTAAGTAGTTAACATAATTGTTTAAACTAATAAAAGACTGCATAAAAAAATAAAATTTTTGTAAAATAACGAAGCCATTGATAAATTGACACTTTTTATAAAAAGTTTAATCATTGTAATTAGTACGAATCACTTTGTGGTTCATTTTTTTAACCTCTAACTAAACCCGAAATGGGGGGAGATTAGTATGGAAGATCTAAAAATAATCTTTGCAGCAGCAAAGAAAAAAGCTAAGAAAAAGGCAGCTCCTAAAAAGAGAAAAGCTGCACCTAAGAAAAAAGTAGCTAAGAAAAAGGCAGCTCCTAAGAAGAAAAAGGCAGCTCCTAAGAAGAAGAAAGTAGCTAAGAAAAAGGCAGCTCCTAAGAAGAAAAAGGCAGCTCCTAAGAAGAAAAAGGCAGCTCCTAAGAAGAAAAAGGCAGCTCCAAAAAGAAAAGCCGCTCCTAAAAAGAAAAAAGCAGCAGCTAAAAGAAAGAGATAAGTAGTTACTTATAATCTTTAAAAGATGCGCTCTTAGTTAAATTACTAAGGGCGCATTTTCTATTTTATCTCTACCAAGAAGTTTATCAACTTTCTTTTTGCCAGCTTCATCAGTAATTTTTAAACTTACAATTATCTCTTTTAGTAATCTGCCATAAGCTAATTCAAATAGCTGTCTTTCACTATAAGATTGCTCAGCCTGACTATCTGCTCTATTTAGATCTCTAACAACTTCTGCCATTTGCTCTATTTCTCCAGAATTAATCTTTTGATCATATTCTTGAGCTCTTCTACTCCACATAGTTCGTTTAATTCTTGCTTTCTCAGTTAGAATCTTAAAGATATTTTGAATTTTTCCAGGTCTTGAAACCTTTCTTAAATTATTAAGCTTCGTTTTATCAACTGGGACTCTAACAAGCATATCCATATTTGGAAATTCTATCACATACATTTCCAACTTTTGCCCAACGACCTCTCTTTTTTCAATATCAATTACCTGTCCAACGCCGTGGGTTGGATAAACAACATAATCTTTTGTGCTGAATATTTTCTTAACTTTTTTCTCTTTAATATCTTTGATTTCTAGAACTTTTTTAGTTTTCTTAGCCTGCCAGTGACTTGGATTTAAATGCGTTCTTTTATGTTGAACTCCTGGAAGTGAGATAATCCTTTTTTTCTTTGGCTTTATAATAATTTCTTTTTTCTTTTCTTTTTCAATTTTAACCTTTTTCTTAGCTACCGACTTTTTCTTAGCTACTTTTTTTTTTGCTATTTTTTTCTTAACTATTGTCTTTTTAGCTACTTTTTTCTTAGCTACTGTCTTTTTAGCTACTGTCTTTTTAGCTACTGTCTTTTTAGCTACTGTTTTTTTAGCTACTGTTTTTTTAGCTACTTTCTTAACCGCTGTCTTTTTAGCGACTTTTTTTGTTACTATCTTTTTTTTAACGGCCGTTTTCTTGGCAACTTTTTTTATAGACACGTTCTTTTTTGATTTATTTATTTTTTCTTTTTTCATATTTACCTCAATTATTATTTTATATTTAGTGAAAAATACTTATTAAATTTGCCTTCTTCGTTCTCATGTTTCTTTGCATCAGGTAGGGGCTCTTTTGTTTCATTTATATTGGGCCATACCCTTGAATATTTATCATTTAACTCAATCCAATCTGCAGCACCTTCTTCTGTATCTGAGACAATTGCATCTACTGGACACTCAGGTTCGCAAACTCCACAATCTATACACTCATCTGGATTTATTACGAGCATATTCTCGCCTTCGTAAAAGCAATCAACAGGACAAACATCTACGCAGTCTGTAAATTTGCATTTTATACATTTGTCATTAACTATGTATGTCATTGGTCAATTTATTTTTTATATTTCCTATGTCTTTATCCTGTAAATATAAAAGACCACTTAATCGCCTTACCAGATTTTCCTCATAATTATCTATAATGCCATCTGCCATAACAATCTTCCAAATCAATTCCATAATTGTTAGTTTTTCTTCTTCATTTAGCACTTCATTTAAAGATCTTGTAAACTGTTGTAAATCATTAGCTTCACTTTCGATTTTTTCTGCAGCTTTAAAAAGATCATCAGTATTTTGGCTTGATAAAGAAAAATAACTTTCTATTAATTTTTGAATTTCAATTTTTTCAGAATCATCAAAATTTCCATCATATTTTGCAGTTGATATTAGGAGCGCGACAATAGCAATTTTGTCAGAATCAAAACTAAACTCTGAAATTTCAGTTTTTTTATCAAAAAAAGTCTTTAATTTATCAAACATTTTGCTCTATTAAATTGTATAGGTTTTATTATTAGTTACTATATATAGCATAAAGTATAGAACAAATCAGGTAGAAATGAGGACCGAATCACTAACATCGTATGTTCTATTAATATTCTATTACACAATATATTTAATAAACTATATATAACAAATTATCAATGTTCCATATAAAGACAAAATGAAAAAAGATAAAAGTAAAAGACTTAGTGATTGGGAAAAAAAATTTTCTAAAGAAGTAAAAATTGAGACTTCTAAACAGTTCTTTTATGAAACTGATGAAGGTATTAATATCAACCCTCTATATACCCAAGAAGATTTACTAGGCTATACATTCAACGATATCCAGACTCTTCCCGGTGAGTGGCCTTACACTCGTGGACCAAAAGCTTCTATGTATACAAATAGACCTTGGACAGTCAGACAGTATGCTGGATTTTCTACCGCAGAAGAGTCAAATAAATTTTATAGAAAAAATCTAGAAGCTGGGCAAATGGGTCTTTCAGTTGCTTTTGATTTACCAACTCACAGAGGTTATGACTCAGATGATGAATTAGTAATGGGTGATGTTGGTAAAGCTGGAGTGGCAATTGATAGTGTAGAAGATATGAAAATTTTGTTTGATGGAATTCCACTAGACAAGATGTCAGTATCAATGACTATGAATGGTGCTGTTCTTCCAGTGCTTGCAGCATTTATTGTAGCAGGCGAAGAACAAGGTCTTGATAGGAAGGTTTTATCAGGAACAATTCAAAACGATATTCTAAAAGAATTTATGGTTCGTAATACTTACATTTACCCGCCAGAGCCATCCATGAGATTAGTGGCAGATATAATTGAATATACTGCTAAAGAAATGCCAAAATTTAACTCTATTTCTATATCTGGATATCATATGCAGGAAGCAGGAGCTAATAATGTTCAAGAATTAGCTTTTACATTAGCAGATGGTATGGAATATGTTAGGGCAGCGCTATCAAAGGGGTTAGCCGTTGATGATTTCGCTCCAAGACTTTCATTCTTTTTTGCTATTGGGACTGATTTTTTTATGGAAATAGCAAAACTTAGAGCAGCAAGAACATTATGGGCTAAAATTATGCAAGACTTTGGTGCAACTAATGAAAAGTCTTTAACTTTGAGAACTCATTGTCAAACCTCAGGAGTTTCTTTGACTGAAAAAGATCCTTACAATAATATCGTAAGAACTTCCTATGAGGCCTTATCAGCTGTATTGGGAGGAACTCAAAGTCTTCATACCAATTCATTTGATGAGGCAATTGCTTTACCAACTGAGTTTTCATCAAGAATTGCAAGAAATACTCAATTAATTCTTCAAAATGAAACGGGGATAACGAACACTGTTGATCCATTGGCGGGATCATACTTTGTTGAAAAACTAACAGAAGATATATGTTCTGCTGCTTGGAAAATTATTGAGGAAGTTGAAGAAATTGGGGGAATGACCAAAGCTGTTGCAGCTGGAATGCCTAAGCTGAGCATCGAAGAATCAGCAACTAAAAAACAAGCAAAAATTGATAGTGGGAAACAAGTAGTAGTTGGAGTCAATAAGTATAAAAATCCTAAGGAACCTAAAATTGATGTGTTGGTTATAGATAATGAAAAAGTTAGAGAAGATCAGATAAAAAAAATTACTACATTAAAAATAGAAAGAGATAGTAAAATTTTAGAAGGTCATCTTAGTAGAATTACTGAAGCAGCAAAAAATAACTCTGGTAACTTGCTGGCTTTAAGCATTGAGGCAATGCGAGCTAGAGGTACTGTGGGTGAAGTTTCAAAGGCACTTGAAGATGCTTTCGGTCGACATTATGCTACAAACGTAGGTGTTTCTGGGGTCTATGGAAAGTTTTTTGAGAAAGATGAAAAGTTTATGGAAATACAAAATAAAATTAATACTTTTGAAAAAGAAAAGGGAAGAAGGCCAAGAGTTCTGATTGTTAAAATGGGACAAGATGGCCATGATAGAGGTGCTAAAATTGTTGCAACTTCGTTTGCTGATTTAGGCTTTGATATTGATATGGGGCCTCTATTTCAATCACCAAAAGATGTAGCAAAAGATGCAATTGAAAATGATGTTCATGCTATTGGTGTATCTACACTTGCCGCAGGCCATAGAACTTTAGTACCAGAATTAATGAAGAGTCTTAACGCAATAGATAAAAATAATAAAATAATAGTCTTTGTTGGAGGAGTAATACCTGAACAAGATTATCAATTCTTATATGATAATAATGTTTCAGCAATTTTTGGACCAGGAACCAGTATTCTAGTTTCTGCTGAAGAAGTGATAAGGCTTATATCAAAAAAACAGTAATTAATTTGATTTTATGATAAATCTTAGAGATAGAATTATAGCAGGAGAGAGGGCTGCAATTGCCAAAGCAATTACTCTTGTTGAGTCTTCGAGGGAAGAAGATATTAATCAGAGTCATGAATTAATATCTGAACTTATAAAATCACCCGGCCATGCTATAAGAGTTGGCTTCTCAGGTCCACCAGGCGTTGGTAAATCTACATTTATAGAATCATTTGGTTCACATATAGTTAATAAAAATTTTAAGTTGGGAGTGCTTGCTATTGATCCATCTTCAAATTTTACAGGTGGCTCTATCTTAGGTGATAAAACTCGAATGAGTGAAATTTCAAAAAATGAAAATACTTTTATTCGCTCAACTCCATCTAGAGGATCATTAGGTGGTATTGCCGTAGGAACTCGAGAGGCAGCTATAATTTTAGATGCTGCAGGCTATGATTATATTTTTATTGAAACTGTTGGTGTTGGACAGTCAGAAATAACAGCTGCTAATCTTGTTGATATTTTTACGTTAATTGTTGGACCAGGATCTGGCGATGAGCTTCAAGGAATAAAGAAGGGCATAACAGAATATGCAGATATTTTTATAGTAAATAAAAATGATGGTGATTTAGCTTCGCAAGCATCAAGAACAGCCTCAGATTACAAATCTGCTTTAAGTTTTTACAATAAAGATAATAATGAGTTAGAAACACAAGTAGTTTTAGTCTCTTCAATTGAGAATAAAGGTATGGATGAGGTGCTTTATTCCTTCAATAAAATTGTTGAATTTAACAAATCAAATAATAGCTTTGAAAGCAGAAGAGAAAATCAACTGGCATATTGGCTTGAAGAAGAGGTTAGAAATAAAATTCTACTTCAGTTAAGCAAGGAGAATGGTATTCCTGGACTAATTGAAAATGAAGTTCAGAGAATTATTAGCGGGGAAACTGGATTTTATTCTGCCTCTAAGACAATTATTGATACATTTATGGGTAAAAAATAACTATATATTGACATATCGTCTTTCAGTCATTATTAAACTTCATCTATGACAAGAGCATGTGATTTAACAGGAAAAAAAGTACAGTTTGGCCATAACGTTAGTAAGGCTAAGAATAGGACTAAACGTAAGTTTATTCCAAATATTCAATCAGTAACTTTTAGAAGCGAACTACTTAATAAGAATGTGAGACTGTCAGTAGCTGCTTCCTCAATAAGAACAGTTGCTAAGTATGGAAGTATCGATGAATATTTACTTAAAGTGAAGAATAGTAAACTTTCTCAAAAGGCAAAAGTAGTTAGAAAAAGCCTTCTTAAAAAAACAGCTGTCGCTTAAATCTTAATTTAAAGATCCTCTTTTTTTAACTGGATATTCTTCAAATAGATCTACTAATTGCTCAGTCATTACATCTGCAAGCTGTTCAGCGTCTACTATAGTCACCGCTTTCTTATAATACCTTGTAACATCATGGCCTATTCCAACCGCAAGTAACTGAACGTCAGATTTATTTTCTATCCAACTTATTGCACCTCTTAAATGTTTTTCAAGATAATTTCCAGAATTTACAGACAGTGTACTATCATCCACAGGCGCACCATCCGAAATAACCATTAATATTTTTCTAGCTTCATACCTATTCTGAAGACGTTTATGTGCCCATAACAAGGCTTCACCATCGATATTTTCTTTTAGAAGTCCTTCCCTCATCATTAAGCCAAGGTTTTTCTTAGCTCTTCTCCAGGGCTCATCTGCAGCTTTATAAATAATATGTCTCAAATCATTTAATCGACCAGGAGAAGGAGGTTTATTGTTTTGCATCCAGCCTTCTCTACTTTTTCCACCTTTCCAAGCTTTTGTTGTAAATCCAAGTATCTCAACTTTTACTCCACATTTTTCCAAAGTGCGTGCAAGTATGTCAGCACTCATAGCGGCAACGGTAATAGGTCTGCCTCGCATCGAGCCAGAATTATCAATTAATAACGACACGACTGTATCTTTAAAATCAGTGTCCTTTTCTTTTTTAAAAGAAAGGGAATAGAAAGGATCAGTTATAACCCTAGTGAGTCTTGAAGTATCGAGAATACCTTCTTCAATATTAAATTCCCAACTTCTATTTTGTTTTGCCAGTAACTTTCTCTGCAATCTATTTGCAAGACGTGAAATCATTGTTTGAAAAGATTTCAGCTGTAGGTCTAAATATTTTCTTAGTCTGTTTAACTCTTCATCTTCACACAAGTCTTGCGCAGTAATAACTTCATCAAATTGACTAGAATAAACGTTGTATTCACTCAATATAGTTTCTACAGATTTACTCTCTTTATACTGAGGTTTAATATTTTCAGAACCATCATCTTCAAGATCCTGTATTTCTTCATTATTTTCGTCTACGGGCAACTCACTCTCTTCAGATTGAACTTCTTCTTCAGTATTTTCCATATCATCGTCACTCATAGAAGACTGACTTTCAGTTTCATCAATATCTGGATTATCTAGTTCCTCAGTTTGCTGACCCTTATTATCATCCTCTGATTCATCTTTATTTTCATTTGTATCATAAAGTTTTAAATCTAAAATTAATTTGTTAGCTAGCTGAGCAAATTGTTCTTGATCATCTATATTCTCAAGCAACCCTTCAATTGAATCTCCTATTTTTGAATCAAGCCATTTATTCCAATACGATAGTGCATGAGAAGCACTTTTAGGAATTAAATTAGCATTTGTTTTTTTCTTTAAATATATTTCTAAAGCATTTTCAATATCTAAATCAGATTGACCCGTTACATTCGAATAATTTTTTTCATTGCAGGTTTTTTCATATAAACTCAAAAGATTAGATTTTACACCTCTCATATGTTTACTACCTAAAATCTGAATGCGGCTATTCTCTAAAGATTCATAAATTTTTCTATTCTTTTCTTTATTAGGCAAGAATTTACTATATGTATCGCTATTTCTATACTTGTGTATTAGAGCCTCATTATCGGCCACACCTCTAATGCTAGAGATGTTATCTAAATCAAAAACATTATTAATTTCTGGAAGAATAATCTTATCTTCTGTGGAAGAGGAGTTGCTACCAAAAACAACCTCAAGTTCCTTATCTTCTGCAATTGCCTTAACAGTAGAAGAAAGAGCTCTTTTAAAAGTATCTAGAGTATCTTCTTTCACTTAAGTAAGAGTTATATCAGATTGGATATTCATTAGATCTTCACCAAAACATCTTTGATAATATTCAGCGATAATAGGTTTTTCACTATCATCACATTTATTTAAAAAAGTCAGTTTAAATGATAGGGCTATATTAAAATCAAATATTTCAGCATTTTCAGCCCAAGTTAATACAGTTCTTGGACTCATAACCGTAGAAATATCTCCATTTACAAGACCTTTCCTTGAAAGATCGGCAACTTTAATCATGAGCTCAATAGTTTCCTCTCTATCAGGTGTATTATAATTTTTTACTTTTGAAAGTATAATTTCTTTTTCTTTTTTATTATCAAGATAATTTAATGCAGTAACAATATTCCATCGATCCATTTGCCCTTGATTAATTTGTTGTGTTCCATGATATAGGCCACTTGTATCTCCTAAGCCAACAGTGTTAGTCGTTGCGAATAACCTAAATGCTGGATGAGGTTTTATCACTCTATTCTTATCAAGTAGAGTAAATTTTCCTTCAGATTCAAGAATTCTTTGGATTACGAACATAACATCTGGACGACCTGCATCATACTCATCAAAAACTAAAGCAGTATTATTTTGAATTGCCCAAGGAAGAATTCCATCTTGAAATTCCGTGATTTGTTTTCCATCCTTTAGAACTATGGCATCTTTGCCGATTAAATCTATTCTACTTACATGACTATCCAGATTGACTCTTACACATGGCCAATTAAGTCTCGCTGCAACTTGCTCTATGTGTGTTGATTTTCCTGTTCCATGATATCCTTGAACCATAACTCTTCTGTTGTATTTGAACCCTGATAAAATTGCCATAGTGGTTGCTTTATCAAAACAATAATTAGAATCTATTTCTGGCACGTATGCTGAATTTTGAGAAAATCCATCAACATGTATGTTGGTATCTATTCCAAATGCCTTATTAACAGAAATAGATATGTCTGGAGTAGTTTGATTATTTTGATTTAAATCGTTCATAATGGTTTTTTATTATTTTATAAGATTCTAAAACTTTTTTTAACTTTTCAATATTTTCTTCTTTATAGCCAGCAGTATCAGGGTGTAATTGTTTAACAATATCCTTAAACTTACTTTTTATAACTTCTAAGGATGCACTTTTATCATCAATATTTAGTTCAGCCAATGCATTAATATATTCGTTTCCCAATAATGTAGAGCTAAATTCTTGATTTCCAATCTCATCAAAAGAATTAAATAATTTCTCCCTTATTTTGTTAGTTTTACTAAAAAAATCACTATTTGTAGCACCAATTTTTTGAGTTTTTCTATGTCCAATGATATCATTTTCGATGAAAGTCTCTATTTCATCGGCAGTCATATTCTCAAAATAATTCCAGTTTTTGTTATATTCCTTGATATGTTGCAAACAAAACCATTGATATTGTCTAAGGTTATCAGGTGAAACTGGCGCCTTATACTCTGCGATAAGATTGCATTCAGGACTATTACATTTTTGCTGTGTCATAAAATATAGAATAAATTAATATAGACTAATGAACATTGAAAACATAATAACAAAAAAAATAAAAAATAATATCAATCCTTTTTATTTTAAATTAATTAATTTTTCTGAGCAACATCGGCATCACGAAACAAACAATCGTACTGATTATTCTCATATAAAACTCATCATTGCCTCAGATGCTTTTGTGGATATAAGTAAAATTTATCGAGAAAGATTAGTTCATAAAATTCTTAAAGAAGAGCTGAAAGATCATGTACATGCAATAGTATTGAAGCTTTATTCCATTAATGAGTTTGAGTTACTGAGCGCTCAAGACCTTGAGAAGTGATATTTGATTATTCTTAGTATCTAAAATTTCAAATTGAAATCCGTAGTAATTAAACTTTTGCCCTGCTTTTGGAAAAGATCTTGATTCATGAATAATTAATCCCGATAGGGTATTGGCCTCATTATCTGGCAACTCCCATCCATACTCTCTATTTAAATCTCTAATTTCTACATTACCATTAATATCAAAGCTTCCATCAGAATTAACATTAACACCTTTCACGATGACATCATGCTCGTCACTTATATCTCCAACAATTTCTTCAATTATATCTTCCAAACTGAGCATGCCCATCAAGGCACCATATTCATCAACTATGATAGCTAATTTAGTTCGTTTATTTAGGTGCATTTGTAATTGCTCTTTTAATGTAGTTGTTTCTGGTACGAACCACGGTTCAAGCAATGTCTTTTTAATGTCTGCATTCAGGATTGGCTTATTTTTTTTTATGCTAATTAGTCTTAATAAATTTTTAGCATGTATTATTCCAATAATATTTTCAGCATCATTTTGCCAGACAGGAATTCTAGTGTAGGGACTATTTATAACAGTGCTTATAATAGTATCTGCATTATCATCAATATTAACAGTGAACATATTACTTCGATGCACCATAACATCTTCAATGCCAATAATAGATAGATCTAAAATTCCTTTAACCATGTCCTTGTCAAATTTATAGAGACGACCCTCTTTATGATGCAGATCAACTGTTCCACGAATTTCATCTTGAACAGATAATGATCGACTATTTTTTACATAATTCATTCCTAAAATACTTAAAATTCCATGAACTATTTTTTCCATGACCCAAGTAATTGGAGAAAGAAAAAATACAAACGGCCTAATGATTGGGCTAACTGTCAATGCCATCTTTTCAGAATTCGAAATAGCATAACTTTTTGGAAGTATCTCAGCAAATATAACAATTAGAACTGTCATTATTAATACCGCGTAAGCCACACCTGAATCACCAAACATTTTTATTAATAAGCTTGTTGCTAGGGAAGAAGCTAAAATATTAACAAGATTATTACCCAATAAAATTGCTCCAATAAGTGATTCCTTATCATTTAAAAGTTTTATTGCAATTTGTGCATTCTTATTACCTTTGATATTTAATCCCGTAAGACGACTTCTTGTACTAGCTGTTAAGGCAGTTTCAGAACCTGAAAAAAATGCAGAAAGTACTAAGAGAATTAGTATAGATATTGATAATATTACTATGTCAAAAAACATACTATGTTGTTATCTCCGTAAATAATTTAATAAGTTTATTGTGAGAATATTTTTTTTGGATAAAAGCTTCTCCTATCCTTTTAATCAAAATTAAGGTGATTTCTTTATTTACTGTTTTTTTGTCCTTAATCATTTCAGAAATAAATTTTTTAGGAGCAATCTTTTTTAGGTTTTTAGGCAGACTTATTTTTAACCCTATTTCAACAAAGTGATTAATTATTTTATCACAAGTTATTTTATTAATATGTCCTTCTACATAGGATAATTTTGTAGCAATAATAATACCTATCGATACTGCTTCACCATGTATAATATTTTTTTTATAATTATTTAAAGATTCAATAGCATGCCCAAATGTATGGCCAAGGTTTAAAAGTGCTCTTATTCCATGCTCTTTTTCATCAGCCTCAACAATTTGTGATTTGTTAATACAGCTTCTATAGATTGCATATATTCTTGCATTAGTATTACCTTCAATAACTTTTTTACCATTTTTCTGAAGCCACTGAAAAAATTTAGTATCTTTGATAATTCCATATTTAATAATTTCCGCATATCCAGCTAGCAATTCCCTTTTTGGAAGAGTCTTTAGAACATTGGTGTCAATAATTACAAGCTGAGGTTGATAGAATGAGCCTAATAGATTTTTTCCATAAATATTATTTACTCCAGTTTTCCCACCAACAGATGAATCTACTTGAGATAGTAAAGTTGTAGGTAGCTGTATATAATTTATACCACGTAATATTATACTTGCAGTAAAACCAACAATATCTCCAAGAATACCTCCTCCTAAAGCAATAATTGTATCTTTTCGATCAACACTATGAGCTATAATTTTTGACGATAAACTTGCTACAGTATTAATATTTTTCTTCTTCTCACTTACCGCTATTGGTATGAATATACATTCAATTTTTGTTTTCTTAAATGAATTATGTATTTCATTTCTATATAAATTATAAACATTAATATCACATACAATGAAAACTCTATTTTTTTCTAAATATTTCTTACAAATTTTTCCAATGTCTTTATAGAGATTACTGCCTATTAAGATCGGATAATCAATTTGTTTATTTTTTAATCTAATTGTTTTCATAAATATTTAATTCATTAATTATTTCAGTTGTTAATTTAGACTTTGTTTTCTTTGAAACATCAAAAATATGATTTGCTCTAGAAAAATTATCTATTCGTAATTTATTTAATTCCTTTAATACAATTTTTGTATCTTTATTTTTCAATAATGGCCGGTTACTTTTTTTTATACATCTTGCAGTTAAAATTTTTAAATCACATTTGAGCCACACAGATACTGCATTTTTTTTTACATTGCTGCGAATTTTTGTACTCTGAAAAGCACCGCCGCCAAAAGCCATAACATGCTGGGTATTGTGTTCTAGTAATTTTAAGATAGTTTTTTCCTCTAAATCCCTAAACTTTTTTTCACCATATTTTTCAAAAAATTCACTTATAGACATATCAATTTCTTCAATAATTGCTTCATCGGTATCAATAAATTTATAATTTATTTTTTTTGCAAGATGTGAACCAAGAGTTGACTTGCCAGAGCCCATATGGCCAATTAGCACTATATTATTTTTGTTGTTAGAAGGGCTTAATTTTGACATTATTTAATGTGAATTGATTTCACAGTGTTTCTATTATTTGTTAAATATAATTATAAAAATGTTAAATAGCTTAAAGTATTATTACCCTGTAAAATCATTATACATGACCCATATATTTTCGATAGTAATTATTTTTTTTCTTAGTTTCACTAGTATTTTTGCTGAAACTATTATGTCCGAGCCATTAGAAATATGGGCCAGTGATGATGAAGTGGATAATATAGACGAAAATATTATGCCAAATGAAGATATTAAGCCTGAAGCAGACCAATCTATCATCTCGCAAACAGATATTGATTATTCAGCCTATGATACAATTGGTTTTTATGATCAAACTAGCAATGGTTTTAATCCAGCAATATGGGAAAATTCTGAATTTGAAAGTGTTAAATATTTAATAGATCAACTTTCAATTCATTATCAAACTAATAGTGTTTCCAATCTCTTAGATAAAACATTACTCACTATTTCAACTCCACCAAAAAAAAATAAAATCTCAAATCAGAGTTTCTTAGACTTAAAGGTAGAATATTACCTGCAGAAGCAAAATGATAATATCGTTAAGAGAATTTTAGATCAAATTAGCCAAGATGATTGGACTGATTACGATTTTGCAAACTACATAAATCATCATCTAATATTGGGTGATCATAAAAAAGTTTGTGTAAAAAAACTATTGAATAAGTTTAAAGAAACAAAAACTAAACTTATTTATCAAACTTTTTGCAAAGCAATGTCAAATAACTTACCTGCAACAGATTTATTACTTTCTTTATTACAAGAGCAAGGACAAATTGATAAAGAATTTTTATATATCGTAAATTCATATATTAATGGACAAGAAATAGATTTAAAAAAGATTAAATTTATAGATCCCTTAAAATTAAATCTTTTAAATAATAAAAATATAGATTTTTCAGAACTAATAAGTCTTGAAAGTGATATGAGTATAAAAAAATATTATGCCTTATCCAATTTAAAAAATATAGAAAAAAAAATTAGAATTACAGAAGAGCTAGTTCAAAAAAATATTTTAAAATCAGATATTTTATTAAATAATTACAAGAGATACCTTAGTGATAATAGTATTTTTACTACTATTGAATATAAAAATGCAAAAAATGACTTAGAAAAAAGAGTTTTCCTATTCTCTCAAATAAGGAATAGCTCTGATCAAAAATCTCTTGCTAATCTTACATCTAATTTTATAGATGAAATGAGAGCAAGTGATATGCTTTACGCCTCTTATGATCTTATCTATGATAAAATAAAAGTAATTCAGCCAAAAAATGAGTATTCAAATCAAGCTTTAGATATATGTATTTTGCTTATATTAAATAATGATAACGACAGATGTAGAGAATGGGGCAAGATAATTCAGTTTAATAAGACATTGAATATTGAATATGCATTAATTGAATATTACTTACATTTAAATACAGAAACCCCAACCACAGAATTAAACAAAAAGTTTATAGATAATATTATTGTAAGTAGTGAAATTTCGGAAATTAATAAAAATATTATTGTAAAATATATTGAAATTACAACTGATATTAGATTTCCAAATTATTGGAAATCAAAAAGTAAGCTTAATAAGGTATCAGCCATAGTCCCAAATATTAGGGTAATAGAGTATTTAAAAAATGCTTCAAATAGCAATATAGGTGAGGCAGCTTTATTGATATTAATTTTAAACGGTGATAAAAAATTTAATGAACTAGATGACTTTAGTATTTTTGCGATACTTGAGGCGCTAAATAAAATTGATTCAAAAACGATGAAAGATTTAATTTTTGAAATAAGTATAAAAAATATAATTATGTAGTCACGATATGTTTTCAGTAGATCTTTATTTTTCATTTAGAAGTCCTTATTCATATTTTATTTTACCAAGAGTCTTAGAGCTAAGAGATGTTTATGGTGTAAATATAAATTTTAAACTTGTATATCCACTAGCAATTAGAGAACCACATTTTTTTCAAGGTAAGAATGCATTCACCTACTTTATTCCAAAAATATTTGATTATTTTTCACAGGCAAAAAAACTTGGAATGAAATTTAAAGCACCAAAGCCAGACCCAATTAATCAAAATATATTAACTGGGAAGATATCTAATAATCAGCCATTAATTTTTGATCTATGTCATTTAGGACAGTCTATGTGTAATAAAAATCTAGGAATTGAATTTGCATATGAAATTTCAAATTCAATCTTTGGCGGTAAAAAAGATTGGCATAAAGATAATCATTTATTTTCTATTTGTGCAAAATTAGGAGTAGATTTAGAAGAGATAAGAAATTTTTCAAAGATTAATGAGAAAGAAATCATTAAAGAAATTGAGAATAATCAAAATGAGCAATTATCAATAGGCCATCATGGAGTTCCATTGACTGTCTATAAGGACATGTTTTTCTTTGGTCAGGACCGATTCAATGAATTGATTGATGAGCTAAAAAAAGACGGTTTAAATTATCCCTAAATTGATTAGGTGCTATTGGTTTTGATTAATTTATAGTTTTTGCAGATACTCTTATTCTACTAATTCCTATTCCTGTAAGTACCAATACTACGGAAACGATTAGAAAATATCCAATTTTTTCACCGAGAAACAGCCAACCATAGAATACTCCAAAGATAGGAATTATATAGCCTACTTGCATCATAAATGTGGACCCGGCATTACGAATTAGAATCTGGCGCAAGCTAAATGCCAATCCTGTTGGTATTACCCCTAAATAAATTATTGCAAGGACTGGTGTAGAAGAGAATTCAATATTTTGAAGATTTCCATATATTATCACTAGAGGTAATAGCCATATACTTCCCCAGAACAAAGTATTCATTGTTACCATATCGGATGGTAAATGAGATATTCTTCTTATAATTAAATTGGATACTACATAACTAGATGCACCAATATAAATGGCCAATGCTGAAATTAGTGAATTTAAATCACTAACCAAAATTTCCATTCCCACTGCAAATACCACGCCTGAAAAACCAATGACGCTGCCAATAACTTTTCTAATGGATAGTTTTTCATCTAAAGTAAAAAAATGTGCAAGTACCAATGCTAAGAATGGATTTGCGGACAGAATAATTACACCAATATTGCTAGGTAATGTTATTAGTCCATATGGAAGTAAGGTAAATGGAATTGAGGCATTCAAAAAACCAATTAAGCTATACAATCGAGTGTTTTCACTAAATAGCGTTATATTTCCTCCTCTAAATTTTACCGCACAGAATAAAAAAAAGGCACCGATTGCCGTTCTATAAAAGCCAACCTCTATAGGATTAAAAATTTCATTTGAAAATTTAATTGCAACAAAAGACGCTGCCCAGACTGCCCCTAAAAATATAAGTAAGACATAATTATTTATTTCAGTTCTAAGTTTTGTAGTCATAATTTTTTTTAGATAAAATACTTAATTTGCTCGAACAAGATATTTAAATCACTTTCTCTTGAAAGGCTATGGTCACCATCTTCAATAATTTTTAAATCTTTATCTTCGCTTAGCACTTTCTCAATAATTTTTTCAGATACAGTAAATGGAACAACTTTATCTAGTCTTCCGTGTAATAATCTTATTGGACAACTTATATCAATCTTTTTATCTAACAATACGTTATTAAATCCATCGTTTACAAATTTATAAGAAACTTCATATTCTCCATAATCATCATCAGGAAATAAAATTGAACCTTTTTCAATAAATTCATTTTGTTGATTGGCATCTAGCTTCAACCATTGGCTAATAGTAAAATCTGGCGCTGAAGCTATACCTACAAAACCATTAATATCACTATTCTTTTTTGTGAGAAGTAATGATATCCAGCTACCCATGCTAGAACCAATTATAATGTTTTTTTTTGTTTTAAGTTTATGAAATACTTCCTCTGCCTCATTTAACCATTTAGTTATAGTCCCATCTTGAAAACTTCCGCCTGATTCTCCGTGTCCAGAATAGTCAAATCTAACAAAGTTTATTTTCTGTTTTTGTGTCCATTGATTAAGACTTGTGGCCTTGATGCCAGTCATAGTTGACGCATAGCCACCAAAGAAGAATATAGTTGTTTCTGATTTAGTCTGATTTATTTTATAGGCAATCTTATCGCTATATGAAGACTTAAAATATTGTGAAGTATCTGACATAATGATTTACTATCTTATATATAAATAATATTAATTTGGATATGCAAGAAAAGCCTAACATTTTACAAGTTATTCCAACTCTTAATATAAGTGGAGCAGAACAAGGTTGTTTTGATGTAGCAAACTTTTTAACTAAGAATGGATTTACTTCAAATATAATTACTTCTTCAGGTTATCGTATTGAACATTTAGAAAAAAATGGATCTATCGTTGATATAATGCCAGTTAACTCTAAAAATCCAATAACCATAATAATCAATATTTTTAGAATACTAAAGATAGTTAAAAAAAATAATATTAACATTATTCATGCGAGAAGCAGAGCGCCAGCTTGGAGTTGTTACTTTGCGTCTAAACTAACGAAAGTTAAATTTGTTACAACTTTCCATGGAACCTATAACTTTAATAACAAGATAAAGAAATTTTATAACTCTATAATGGTAAGAAGTGATTATATTATCGCTATCTCAGAATTTATTTATAATGAAATAATAAATAAATATTCATATTCTAAAAAAAATATTTCAGTAATTCCTAGAGGTATTGATGTTAAATATTTAGATCCATCAAAAACAGATCAGGTAAAAGTTGAGAATTTTATAAAAGAGCATTCTATCAATTCTAAATCTATCAAATTAGTTTTACCAGGCAGGATATCAGGATGGAAAGGTCATAATGTGGCAATTGAAGCTATGGCATATTTAAGAGATAAATCTAGTGATGATTTTGAATTAATATTTGTTGGCCCAGCCGATAACCTAAAGTTAAAAAATAATTTATTAATTAAAGTAAAAAAATTAAATCTAGAAAATCAAATTAAATTTATAGGACCTTCAAAAGAAATGAACTTGATTTACTCTTTAGCTGATATTGTTTTATCTTGCGCAACAGATCCGGAGGCATTTGGAAGAATACCAGTGGAGGCTCAAGCAATGGGGAAGGTAATCATAGCTTCTAATCATGGAGGACATATAGAAACTATTATTGATGGCTTATCTGGGTTTCTATATTCTCCAACAAACTCAGAAGAACTAGGCGATTCAATTATTAAAGCAGTATCTAGTAAAATATACATCAAAGATGATTATCAAATTAAAAGACGTAAAGTTATATTGGATAATTTTACAGATGATAATATGTGTGAAAAAACATTAGAAATTTATAATAAAGTTTTAAATATATAATGAGTAATAACATACTTATCATTAAACATGGCGCGCTAGGTGATTTAATTCAAATTACTGGTTCACTAAAATCTATTAGAAATAAATATCCAGAAAGTAAGATCACACTTTTAACTGACAAAAAATTTAATTTTTTTTCAGATAAAATTACTTTTGTTGATGAGATTATTTATGAAAATAGACCGTCATTTCTAAGAATAGATTTATGGATAAAAGTAATTTTAAAAATCACATTTAATAAATTTGATATCGTATTTGATTTACAAAATTCTGATAGAACTTCAATTTATCATTTTTTTTTAATCTTATTTAATTCTAAAATAATATGGTCTGGTAATCGAAGAGGTGGAAAATTTAAATATCATCCAGAGAATTTTGAAAGTATTCCAATAAAGGATAGAATAAGTAATCAACTAAAGTTAATGAATATTAACGTTTATGAAAAACCTGATATTAGCTGGATGATAAAAAACGACATGATTGGATTACCCAATAATAATTTTGTAATTTTACTACCCGGATCATCACCACAACATAAACATAAAAGATGGCCAGCAGAAAAATTTGCAGAATTAGCAAATTTTTTAAAAGAAAAAAATATAGATTCTATAATTTTAGGACAGTCTAAATCTGAAGGTGATGAGCTTAAAAAAATTAAATCATTAGCACCAGCAATAATAGATTTTTCAGATCAAGATTTAGATTGTCTTGCAACTACTGCAAGCAAAGCAATTGGAGCGATTGGAAATGACTCAGGTCCCACATTTATTGCAGCAGCAGTAGGGTGTCCAGTTACCTGGCTTCTCTCAAGTCATACCAACCCGAATATTACCCAGCTTGTTGGATCTAAAGTTAATACCTTAAAAAAAGACAGTATTAGCGATATTACTATTGATGAAGTTAAGAATAACCTTGCTTTAAGAGGTTAATATGCATAATAAATATTTTTATGGATCAGACTAAATTAGAACTTATTAGGCACGACGCGGCGCATGTAATGGCTATGTCTGTTCAAGAACTATACCCGGAAACTAAAGTTACAATTGGGCCGGTTATAGAAAATGGATTCTTTTATGATTTCTCAAGAGAAACTCCATTTACTGATAAAGATCTAATTAAAATTGAAAAAAAAATGAAGGAAATTGTTAATCGCAATGTTCCAGTTACCTTTAAAGTTGTCTCTAGAGCAGAGGCAGTAGATATTTTTACTAAAATTGGCGAAAACTATAAAGTTGAGATTATTGACTCTATTCCAAAAGAAGAAGAAATCAAAATTTATTATCATGGTGAATGGTTTGATTTATGTCGTGGCCCACATTTAAGTTCTTCTGGGGAAATTGGCAAAGCTTTTAAATTAACTAAAGTTGCAGGCGCATATTGGAGAGGTGATTCAAATAATGAAATGTTGCAGAGAATATATGGAACCGCATGGGAAACCCAAGAAGATTTAGATAGTTATCTTTTAAGATTAGAAGAGGCAGAAAAAAGAGATCATAGAAAACTTGGTAAAGAATTAGACTTATTTCACTTTCAAGAAGAGGCACCTGGTGCGGTATTTTGGCATCCAAAAGGCTGGACACTATTTCAAAATTTAATCAATTACATGAGAAAACGACAAGATGATGCTGGCTATCATGAAATTAATACTCCTGACATAATGGATAAATCTTTATGGGAACTTTCTGGTCACCTAGAAAAATTTGGTGACAATATGTTTACGACAGAAGCAAAAGAAGACAGAGTTTACGCACTTAAGCCAATGAATTGCCCAGGATGTTTACAAGTATATAAATGGGGCATGAAAAGTTACCGCGACCTTCCATTGCGTGTATCTGAATTTGGTAAAGTGCATAGATACGAACCATCTGGAGCATTACATGGACTAATGAGGGTAAGAGCATTCACTCAAGATGATGCTCATATTTTTTGTACTGAAGAACAGGTAACTGAAGAAAGCAAAATTGTCTGTGACTTAATATTAAGTATTTATAAAGATTTTGGCTTTGAAAAAATATCAATCAAATTTTCTGATAGACCTGAAAAAAGAGTGGGCAGTGATGAAATTTGGGATAAATCTGAACTCGCTCTCAAGAAGGCAGTTGAAGCCACTGGTCTTGAATACACTTATAATCCTGGTGAAGGTGCATTCTATGGTCCTAAGTTAGAATTTATTCTTAGAGATGCAATTGGTAGAGACTGGCAGTGTGGAACACTTCAAGTTGATTTAAATATGCCAGAAAGACTTGGTGGAACATTTATTGGGGAAGATGGACAGAAGCACCATCCCGTAATGTTACATAGAGCATTGTTTGGTTCGCTTGAGAGATTTACTGGAATTTTATTGGAGCATTATGCAGGAAATTTACCTTTATGGCTATCTCCTGTTCAAGCTGTGGTAGCTCCCATCACATCTGAAATAGATCCATATGCAAAAGAAATATTTGATGAACTCAAATTAAATGGTGTCAGAGTTAATCTTGATGTAAGAAATGAAAAAATTAACTATAAAATAAGAGATAATTCATTACAAAAAATTCCTTATATGTTAATTGTTGGCAAGCAAGAGCAAGAAAATAAATCGATATCAATTAGACAGTTTGGATCAAAAGATCAGGAGATAATTAAATTTGAAAATTTGACTGATTTTTTTGAAAAAAAATGTATGATGCCGACTAACTAAAGATATATAGGAGCTTAAAATAGCAACACTTAAAAAAAACAATAGATACAATTCTAAACCCAAAGAACCAAAAGTCCGTGTTAACGGAAGAATCACATCAGATACAGTTAGGCTCATCGATGAAAAAGGTGAGAATATCGGTATTGTAGATATAGCTGATGCTCTAACTAAAGCAGAATCTGCCGGCCTAGATCTAGTTGAAATATCACCAAATGTGAAACCACCTGTGTGTAAAATCCTTGATTTTGGAAAATATAAATATGAAGCCCAAAAAAAAGCTAGTGTGGCAAAGAAAAAGCAAAAAGAAACAGTATTAAAAGAGATCAAAATGCGTCCAGGCACAGATGTTCATGACTACAACTTTAAAGTTAAAGCAGCTCAAAAATTTATTAAATTAGGCGATAAAGTTAAATTTACGATTAGATTTAAGGGCCGTGAATTTCAAAACCATGACCAAGCCAAGGAACTAATGGGACGCATCAAAGAAGACATGCTGTCTGTAAGTAAAATTGAGCAAGAACCAAAACTTGAAGGTCGCCAATATTCAATGATTTTTACTATTAATTAGGCCAATATTATCTAAATTAAATATTTTGCTTTTTTTATAACAAGGCGTTATAACCCTCTGTTCTGAGACAAATATGACCAAATTAAAAACTAAAAAAGCAGCCGCTAAAAGATTTAAAGTTACCGCTTCAGGTAAAGTTAAGTCTTATCAGGCCGGAAAAAAGCATGGCATGATGAAGCGCACAAATTCACAAATTCGAAATCT
>ENA-ORXF01000688-ORXF01000688.1-marine-metagenome-genome-assembly--contig:-NODE-688-length-23442-cov-10.555061_pt1 | contig 23442 bp, 4 predicted proteins | sample MGYA00237864_ERZ511476 | MGnify/ENA primary metagenome ERZ511476 (study PRJEB26306, sample SAMN06343908) | marine metagenome | isolation source: coastal waters | place: Atlantic Ocean: West Antarctic...
CTGTTTTTCAAGGATTTGCAGGGGGGTTGCCCGTTTATTTTTGGTACGGACGCTCCTCCCCTCGTTCTTGCACAGATGCCAGGCGAGTCTTCGATCGTTCGTTCCGTTGTTCGTCCAGTCTCCCCGCTGGTTATGTCCTCAGCCGCTGCTGGATCTGCCCCAGTCGCCGCTGGATCTGGTGCGGAGAAGTCTCCTTCGTTGATTGCGTTAGGGTTCTCGCCTTCGCCTTTGGATTCTCCTCGCGCCACGGCTCAAGCGTATGTCCCGATCCCTGGTAGGGTAGATTTTTCCCTGCCGGAGGTCAATTCTGCGGGCTACTCGCCGAACGTTGTCTTGATGCCTGGGCTTGAAGTTGACGCTTGTGGGCAGAGTGGTCCCGCGCCTAATTCCGTCGTGCGTAACGCCGTTCTTATGTCAGCTTACGCTCCGGTATGTTTTTTGATCTGTCGTGCCTCTTTTCCTTTTTTCCTTTTTTCTTGATTTTGTCGCTTACTCTCCCCTTTTTGGTGGGCAGGTTGTCGGTAGGTTTGCTGCGAGGCTTGAGGCTGAAAAGTACCTTCCTGAGGTTGTGGCTTTTGTCAAGGATGTCCCTTATCCCGTCAAGAAGTTTCTTTGCGAAGAATGTGGTAAGGCTCCTCTTTCTTGGTTTGGCGTGATTTTCCTTTGTCGAGGCTTCTAACGCTGCCTTGTTTTTCTTCAGGCGTTGGTTCTCCTTTCCGTGCTGAGGCTTTCGTTACTGAAGCTTATTGGGGCCGCTTCTCCGTGAACCTCGATCTCTTCGTGAAGCAGGAACTTTACAACTCGTACCGCGAACTTGGTGGCTTCCCTCAGCTGTTTGAGCTTATCAACGAGTCTTGTGGGCGCGACTCTTCTGTTGATGATGAGTGACTTTATAGTCCTCGCCTTCTTGTGTGTTTCCTTTTTTCCTTGCTTTATACGCCGATGCCCCGCGAGGCCGGCCTAGTATAGCTTGGCTTAGCTCTTCCTTGCAATACGCCGGTCCCTCGGGTCGGTCCTAATATTCTCGGAGATGCTTGTTTGTTCCCTTTTTGTCGACAGCGCTTCTTTGCGCTTGTAGATTTGCGGTGATGTCCGCTTCTTTGATGCGCGTGGTAGCGCTTGTGGATTTGCGGTGATGTCCGCTTCCTTGATTTGATGCGCGTGGTAGCGCTTGTTTCTGAGGGCTTGTTACGTAGTAAGAAGTCTTCGGGGCTCTATAACCTGTTGGATGTTATTCCGATAACGTCAATACGTTTTTGTTCGTAATAAACAATTCCTTTTAAGATCTATCTTGTTGCACGACGTCTCGTGCTGATAGCTCGTTCAGATGTTGTTGGTAGGCAGCTTTATTGAATAAACACTGCGGTGTCAGCCTAATCGCGCGTGCATGCGCGCAGATGGCTTACTGTTTCGAATGAGAGAGATGGAACTCTCTCAGGTACTTGTTGTGTCAAGTAGTCGGAAAAGAAGGAGTTGCATCTTAGTAGTTAATTAAAGTTAAGTACTAAGATCTCCTCATTTCCTATACTGTAAGATATGACCCTTTTAGCTTGCATCTTTTGTGGTATGAACCGATGTGATATTCACACTAGTTTGTGCATATTCACATTGGTTTGTGCAGGGGGTGTAGGCCCTTTAGATGTAGTTATTACGGGGGACGCATTGCTGCGTCTCCTGTCCATGAATCGTTGCGTGTTAGCGACGATTCATAGGTGAGGTCGTTTTATATATATCTAGTCGGATCATTGTCCTTTTCTTGAGGAGGTCGTGATCCTGGAAATGCTTGGATGGTATCTTTGAGCCGAGGGATGCTTGGATGGCATGTATCCTGTGGATGGATGCTTGTGCTTGCATATGGCTGCGACGAGATGCCACCTAGTGTGTATGTATGAGAGACCTCTTCTTGTGTCTTCGAGCTTTGAATGGATAGATGATAGATAATATAGTTAGTATCATTAATATTTATCTTCTAACACTCCCCCTCAATCCGATTCCGGAGGTGTTGGGTTGATTACTGGCTCGAGGACATACTTGAGTAGTCTGTTGAAGGTTTCTCTCGGTAGGTTCTTCGTGAAGATGTCTGCTGGGTTGAGGTTGGTTGGCGTGTATTGTGGTGCCATTGTTCCAGCTTCGACTTGTTCTTCAATCCATTTGTATTTTAGGTCCATGTGCTTTGTGCGTGTGCCGTTTTGCGACATGTTTTGTTCTGTAAGTGCAATTGCTGCTCGGTTATCTTCCATGATTGTTGTTCTTTTCTGGGGGTAGCCGAGGTCGTTTAGTATTTTTGCCTTGTGTAGTACGTCTTTTCCACAGGTGACGAGGCTGATTAGCTCAGCTTCTGCTGTGGAAAGTGCGACTGTCTCTTGTCGGTTTGATCGCCAAGAGATTGGGCCTCCGTTATACCATACTACGTAGCCTTGTTGGCTTCGTCTGGTCAGAGTGCAGCCTGCCCAGCCAGCGTCACATGCAGCGTAGAGTCTGTAATGTAATGCTGGATTGGATGGTAGACGGTAAGTAATTGTTTGATCTTTTGTCCGTAATAGGTATCCCATTACTCTGTAGGCTGCCTCGATTAGTTTTTTGGTTGGCCTTGTCAAGTATTGTGATAGCGCTGATATGTGGTATGCAATGTCGGGTCTTCCACATGTGACGGCGTAGATCAAGACACCCAGGCAGCTTTGGTAGTGCTTGGTTATTTTTGTGTCTTCTTTGTAGTTGTCCCAGTCCGCTGTCTCGATGGAGAATTTGCAGGGGAAGGGTGTGGTTGGGTCTTTTGGGATGGGATGCTGGTTGAACTTTTCGGCTGATTTAACAATGTAGGCCGAGCAGTCGTAGGACCAGCTGCCATCTGTGTTCCGCTTGAAGTGAACTCCGAGAAATCGTTCTAGTTCTCCTTCTAGCGTGACAGACCATCCTGTTTGCAGGTGCTTGATCAAGTCCTTAGTAAGTTCTTGATTTTCCGATTTGTCGGCTACGATAAGGTCGTCGACGTATCCAATCATGATAGCTAGGGTTTTTTCTTGTTGATCGCATAGTACGTACATGCAGGGTTCGCTGAGGCTCTTCTTGAATTTCAGTTGGTACTTTGTGTATCTGAATTCCAAGACTAGCTGTTTGAATGCGTTGTAGAATTCACGGTTGCTGTCTTTCAGGCCGTAAACGCTCTTCTTGATGCGCCAGAGTTTGTTAGGTTTGGCGCAGTCCTGTGGTGGTTTCACGTATACGTTCCTTCCGACCAGTTTGGTTCCACAGAACGCGTTTCCTAGGTCAAGATGTAGCAGTACCCATTCTTTGGTACAGCATGTTGCTAAGATTGTTCTGATGGTGGCGAAGTACGGTGTAGGTGAGTAGGTGTTGCCGTGGTCGTCTTGGTGTTTGCCGTTAAACACTAGTCTGGCTTTCCAGCGGTTGAATGTGTTGAGTCCTGTTTTGGGGTCAATCACATATTTACGCTTGACGATTATGTGTGCTGGTAGGATCTGTTGTCCTTTAGGTAGTTCGCTGTATGATATTTCGTCAAAGACATCCATGTCAGTAAATGCTTGTATTTCTTTCTGTATGGATTCCAGGATGGCTTTGCTTTCTTTGTGTAGCATGATCTTCTTCATTCCTTTGGGTTCGTCTGTTTCTTCGATGGCGAATGTCTGTGCTGTTAGCATGGAGTGTCTGAGCAGTTCGCCTCGTTTTTCGTAGAGTGTTGAGTCATCATAGCGTATCAGGTAGGTGTCAAGCTGGTCGGCATCTACGTCGGTAATTGCACCGTCTGCGTATTGTGCTTGCCATTCGTTTCCATTGTGGGAGATGAGTTTAGCTATTTCTGATTTTCCGTCGATGACAGTCTTGATTTGTCTGCCGACGAATTTGTGATGAGTTGTAGGCGATTTGTAAGTGTGCTGTGGTATGAGCTGTGTGTATGTGGCTCCTTTGTAAGGTAATATTTCTTTCCAGTCGTCTGGTTGAATGGAGATCTTGAAGTCGTAGGGGTCTGTTATTGGTTTGTCTTTCAATAGTTGGGTGCTTTCTTCGAATGGGTCGATGTTGCGGTAGTCACCATTAAGGAGATCCCTAGGTATTAACCTTATTGTCGTTCCTTTATCTTTGTGCTTGCTTTTTTCAAGTTCAGAGTTGTAGGCGTCGATGAGAATCTTGCGGACTGCTGTTGCTTGTGTCCATGAGTCGTCATCTGGTCCGTAGTCTTTCCATCGAATTAGGTATTCTCTTTTTGATGGGGGACCTCGGTGGGCTATGATCCTATCTACTTCATACCATCCTTTTGGTAGTGCGGGTGATTTTGATTGGTAGGGTGGAGCCTTGTTGGATGTGAGCTTGTCAATTTTCTTAATTGCGTGAGGTAGTGAATTTGTGGTGGTCCTTGTCGTGGGTAAGGCCAGTAGTTGTTTTTGTTTGATGTTTGCCAGTTTCATTTGTGCTAGGAAGAGTTGTGGCGTTAGCTCTGCTTCATAAAGCATGTCTTCACTTGTAGTGATGTGCAAAGTGTTTTGTGCTTCTATGATGGGTATTGTTGTTGTAGGTCTTCCTGGATATATGTCTGGGTGGACTTTCAAGTTGTTGAAGGTCGTGGCGATGTGTATATGTCCAGCGGCATTGCTAGTAAGGATTATGTGCTTCGTCATGCCATGGATGTTGTGCTGTCCCATGTATATGCCTGTGAGGGCTCTTGGTCCGAATGAGTGATCAATGCCTTGAGCTAGTTGTTGCTCGTGTGTGAGAAGTACATAGCTCAGACATCCAAATGGGAACATGTCTGTGAAGTTTGGTTTTACTCCGTGGTAGGCTTCGAATTGCGTCATGGTTCCCTTGGGTGTTAGGCTTGTCTTATTTTTTACAAGGTTGGCATAGTCCAGTGCCAGGTACCAAGATGTTGGAGATGTGCCTGCTTCGAGCATCATAGTTCTTGCTATTCCCTTCAGTGTGCCCCATGCTCTTTCTGCTTTTCCATTGGCGTAGGGAGTGTAGGGTGGGATAGTTGTGTGTATGATGTTGTGTTTATCGTAGAGGCTTTTTGCTGTGCTCGAGATGAATTCAGATGCGTTGTCGCTGTGAAGTCTCTTGGGTGGTCCGAGGATCGTGAACATTTTGTTCAAGGCTAGTGGAGTGTCGCTTTTGTGTTGTAGTCCTATTAGGATGCTGTAGCCGATGCCTCCATCGTCGATTATCGTTCCTTTGTCGTCGGTGCTTGCTGAGTGTACTGCGACTAGTCCATACCTGTGGCCTTCTATGGAGGTCTCTCTCATGAGGCCGGTAGAGTCTATGTGCATAGCACCCCATTTTGGGTGCTTTGTTTTTTCAGTTGTGATTTTCGGCGCTGGGTTTCTTTTTTGTTTTCCCAGTGCGCAGGCGTCACATGTTGTCATTGTATCTGTTGGGTCTGGTATGGCCCGCAAGAATTCTAGGCCTGTGCCTAAGTTCTTGTCGGCTATTTCTTTTAGCCTTGTGAGATTGACATGTCCTACTGCTCTGTGTATCCGATCTGTGAGGGTCATGATGCTTTGAGGTAGGGATTTTAGAGGCATTTTCGGTATGCGCATGATTGCGTGCTCTCTTGATTCTTGTTGTAGCTTGATGGCTATGAATGTTGTTTTAGTAGAGGCTTGTTGTCGCACTCTTTGCTTGACTTGGTCAGCTATTTTGCAGTCTGTTTTGGCGACTAGAAACCAGAAGGTTGTCATTTCGTTTCTAACAAGCTCTATTTTGTATTTGTCGGGCGTGGTCAATGTACAATAGGTGCTGCCTGAATTCCAGTTATATCCTTCGTGTTCGAAGATTGTTTCTGATATCAGTGAGCAGCCTGGGCCAGTCGTATTTGTTATTATTATCGCTGGTTTCCCGACGTGAATGTGTATCTTGCCCTCACTTGTTTTCAGTGAGAGTATGAGTGGTGTTGTCCCTAGCGTTGGTGACTGGCCTATGCCGTTTAGTCTGCCAGGTTTTTCTTTAACCAGGTCTGGTATTCCGATTGTTGGTATGTCCCGTTGTATGACGAGGTGTGTGTTGCTGCCACTGTCCTTCATGAGCAGTGTTTCGTTCTTATGAAGATTGGTGTTGTACGCCGCCAAGGTCTGCGTTGCTTCTTGTAGGTTAAGGTTGTGCATGATGTATGGTTTGCATTTTCCTATTGCAGATAGTGGGTGGGTGTAACAGGGCAAGCTTATTGCCCTGCCTGTTTCGGCAGGGCCGCACCGTCATTTTTGGTGCTTCTTGGTCTCGGGCGAGGACTTGTTTTTGGTCGGGCTCGAGCTTGTGCGTTGGAGTTCGTTTTTTGTGAGGCGCCTTGCAACTGTTTCCATCAGCCATGGGTGCAACTGGTGAGGGGGGCTAGGTTTCTCTTTTCTTTTCTGTGTTCTGGCTGGGGTACCGATTTTGTTTGTCTCGGATTGTGCCTTGGCTCGGCGTAGGACGTAGTCCCTGCCAGCCTCAGTGTGCCTTATAACTAGCATGGTTGTACTGTCTTCATCGAGTGATTTCGAAGCATCATGTTCCATGTTAGATGGGGTTTCTTGCCCTCTCGACATATTGTCGATGCCGTCGTTGATTCGTAGCGTTATCTCGGTTGTCGGAGTTGCTTCATATCCTAGGTTTTTTCTCGATGTGGATGATGTAAGTTCGTGGAATAGTGCTAATCCCAGTGGGATACTTGCGTAATCTCCTGTTATCAGGAGAGTCGTTGATGCATTGTTGTTTATGGTGTGACATGTTAGCCTGGTCATGGTATGGCCTATGAGGCGGATGTCTTGCTCAGTTACATTTCTGTCGGGCTGATCTTCCATTTTGTAGTTGTGCATCTTGGTGGCTATCGATCTCAGGGTGTGCTTCTGTTGAGGGTGTAGTATCTTGTTAAGGCGTGTTGTCAGGCCTGCCGCTTTAAATGGGGCAGTTTTTGATATTTGGATTGTCCAGTGGTTGACGTATTTGGCGCCAGCGATCAGAGTTTTTATGATAGCTGCATCTGTCATGTGTAGGCTCTCGATTTGACTTTTGATCTTGTTTTTGGTCTCTTTTTCTTCTGTGCGGGCTTGCTGTAGCTTATCTTGAAGAATGCTGAAGTTGTCGTTCAGAGTTGCCTGAGTGTTATTCAGGTTTTCGATTTTATCTTCGTGTTTGGCAAGTTGTGCCAAGAGGAACTTGTTGTAGTTCGTGAGCTCTGAGATCTTGTCGTCTTTCGAGGTAGCCTGTTTCGCCAGTGTCTGGGTTTCGAATTTCATTTTTAAGTTTTCTGCATACTGAGGCTTTGTCAAGGTGTGGCATGTTGTTCCATCCCAGGAGCACGACGCTACGAAGTTGCTTTCGTGTTCTGGGGTATATGCTCCTCCGATTATGGCGTGCGTCATGCAGCAGAAGTTGTTGGAGATGACACTTGGTACTCCTGGGTGGTCCACGTCTAGGATGTTGTCTTGACATCCTGGTAGGGCGCATTTTTGTGCCTGGAGGGTCTCATCACTTGGTGCTTTGTGGGACGCTTTTATGCTGATCTTTGCTCCTTGGGTATGGGTGTGCATGTTTGTGCATTGGTGTCCGTTCCAATCATATTCCTTTATGTTGCGGGAGTATGGATTGAGGAGTTTGCCTCCGATTATCGCGTGCTTTCCTGTGCAGAAGTCTTGAGGTATGCCAGTAAGTTGGCATATCGTTGTGATGATGTTGCAGGTTGGCAGAGCGCACGTGTTGCCGGTTTCACGCATTAGCGTTTTCTTTTTATCGGTCGGGATCTTGGGGGATGGTATATCCTTCCCTGCCTCTATGTCTGGGTTCACATCAAGTGGTACAGTCTTCTGATCCTTCTCGTAAGGTTCGAACAGGCTTCTCTTGGAGCTCGCCTTTGTTGCGTTGAAGGTCATGGGGTCGTCCTTCAATGCTGTTCTGATATTTTTTGTCATTCTTTCCAGTACGTTGGTAGGAGATCCTGTGTCAGTGCCGTAGGTCTCGGGGCTGACTACAGCGTATTTTGCTGTCGTTTTGGATAGTGTTGGATTGCGTTGTGTTGCTGTGAACACTGGTAGTGTGAGGAGTGGTGCTCTTGCTTTGGGAGATTCGTTACTCATTTCCAAGCATTGTTGGGTCAATGCCTCAACGTTTAAATTGTGCTCCATTCTCCTCTTGGTAAGCTTGAGCTGAGGCGGTGTCGGGCACTTGTTTTCCACATCTGGATGCCAATGTACGTTGGGTGATGTGATTGGGCAATTCCATTCGTTATCATGGAGTGTCTTATCTGGTGCCAGCGCTGAGTTTGCTGGTAGTATCAGGTTGAAGTGGTTGTCTTTCAGCAATAGCTTGATGCTTTCCATCTTAGATTTCCTGAATGGTGGTTCAGAGATGCCTTTTGGTAGTAGATAGACGTAGCTTGCTAGCTTGCCGGTATGTGTTTCTCTCATGATTTCGATTGGAAGGTCGAGCAGGTCTGATATTGATGCTACTTCCAGCATACATGAGGGTTCAGGCTTTTTCGAGATATGTTTGCTATAGTTCGCGATCTCTTCAGGACACAATTCTTCGGTCAACGTATTGATGAATGCGTTGCTTTTAGTAGTGTATAGATGTTCGAGATGTAGTGCGTTTTGTTGTCTCATCTCTTTCAGTGAGTCGATTTCGCTTGTGCTCGCATATGTTTTGAAGATGCTTTTGTATATCTTGTCGATAGCTGTGGTGTGATTCTTGTCACTCAGGTGGATTGCCTGTCGTATTGCCGAGTATAGGCAGTTGTTGTTTATTGGGTTGGATAGAATGAATTCTCCGTCTGCCGTTTGAGCTGACATGAGTGTCCAGTAATCTTCAGTATCGCTGCCGAATGGGAGTTCTGACTTTCCTGTGCCCGACCCTGATGGGTTGTGGTACAGTTTGGCGGATTTTTGATTGTAGTCATCTTCGTCAATCAGCCCTTCTTCTACATCTTTGTCGAGCTTGTCTTGCTCGATCTTGAGCCAGCATGTGGCGGTAGCATGGTAGTTGTTGCAGAATTCACAATTTTTTGTCAGCAGGTCGAAGGAGTTTGCATAATCTTGAAAAGATCTATTCTCCCCCAGACTCGATGTGATTTCGAGTTTGGTTTCTTCCCTATTTACGCTCTCATCATCTTCTTCGGCTAGCGATTCCCAATTGTCGGGAACTTCCGTTGTTATGTTTTTGATGTAACCATATGCCTCAGGTTCTTCTTCATCTTTGTCGAGCTTGTCTTGCTCGATCTTCAGCCAACATGTGGCGGTAGCATGGTAGTTGTTGCAGAATCCACAATTTTGTGTCTGCAGGTCGAAGGAGTTTGCATAATCTTGTAAAGATTTAGTCTCTCCCAGGCTCGATGGGGTTTTGATGTCGAGTTTGGATTTCTCGATTTTTACGCTCTCATTATCTTCTTCGGCTAGGGTTTCCCAATTGTCTGGAACTTCTGTTGCTATGTTTATGGTGTATCCATACGCTTCAGTCTCTTCTTCATTGGTTGTGCTCGCGTATCTTTCTACGAGACCAGCATTCTTTGTGGTCGAGAGTTCATCACCCATGTTAAAGGTGAGCTTTTTAATTTGGGTTTTCTTTCCTGTGGTCTTCTTCGACTCAACGAGGCGAGCAATCTGGTTGATGTTGCACTTGACGCTCTGGTCCTTGGACTTAGCAGGAGCGGCACCCTTCTCAGCGGTAGTCTTGCGGCGCTCGTCCTTCTGATCCTTGGACTCGGGGCGGTACTTGTTGATCATCTTGAAGATGTCAGTGGCGCTGTTCTTGTCGACTGTCTTGGTGAACTGCGAGATTGTAGGGGGCACCTTAAGACGCTGGTACAAGATACGGCGCTGCCGCAGCAGCCTCACGTTCTTGGACTCGCGGCGGCACTTGTTGAGCATCTTGAAGATGTCAGTGGCGATGTTCTTATCGACGGTCTTGGTGAATTGCGAGATTGCAGGGGGCACCTTAAGACGCTGGTACAAGATACGGCGCTGGCGCTCCAGTCTCACGTTCTTGGGCATCTTAACCATGCGGCTGAGATCCTTCTTGGGCTGCACATTGTTGCCGACACCGAGGTTCTTGGGAGTACGTTGTAAGAGGGAGTTCTCATCTTTCTTGACGGTTTTCTTGGAGGCCGTAGTGGTAGCCGGAGCAGCAGGCTTCTTCTGTATGATGAAGACAACGTGTGGTTTATTTAACTCGTCTTTGGATTCCACGCCAAGTATGTTGCTGATCATGTTGTAGTTGTTGGCTCGTTGATATTTTTCATCGCTTTTCTTGAATCCTTTTTTGTGAGGTTCGCTGGTGATGTCAAAGTCTTCTATCACTTTTTGATAGTTCAGAGAGCTCAGATTCAGATACAGCGATGTAGTCGTCTGAGTTTCTCTTTTGCTTGGCTGGGACGATGTGTCGCAGACCTTGTTTGTTTTTTCTTTGTACGCCTTTGCCCCTCGAGGCCGGCATAGTACTCTCTCGTGGTTGCCCTTTTTCTTGTAGTACGCCCCTCTTCTCATGACAGGTCTCATACTCAGTACTCTTTTGTAGGGTTTGTTCTTTTCGTATGTCTTGCTTGTGCTCGACCAAATACGAAGTTGCGGGAGAAATGGCGGGCCGGACTGCCATGGCAGCTGAGAATTTTCACAGCCGTATGCAGCACCAGTGTTGTTTTTTGACGCGAGGGCATGTCGTGGGTGACTAGTCGCCATCGTAGCACCAGTCGCTGCAACGCTGTCGGCCTTTTGCGTCAGGGTGGAACCCGTCGCCGCACAGAACAGCGTTGAGTATCCTGTTGCCGCTCCGTTAGCAGCATTTTGCTCGTTGAGAAGTTTCTGAGCCCGGAATTTCTGTAGCAAGTGTCGACCTCGGGCTACTTTGACCGGATCCCTGGTCATGTGTACCGCGAGCTTGGCTGTCGTGAGCGCAAGCTCAACTGTCGCGACCGCGATGCCCGCTTCCGTGAGCGTGAGCTCCTCTTCTGCGAACGGGAACTTTAGTGTCGCGACTGCGAGCTCGGCTGTAGCGAGTGCGAGCCGCGCGTGAGGTGATGTTGGCAGGGCAAAGCGAACGCTTGGCGGTGGTGGGTCGCAGCCCATGGGCGGAACCGGAGGCTGTGCAACAGGCTCCGTTCCCGGGATACTGATGCTTAGCTGCATGCTGTTTCGGCACCGCTATCGCTTGAATTCTCAAGTTTTCTTCAAAAATCGACGTGTGTGTTCTTTCAACGACGAATTCGCTTCAACGACGAAAGTGTGTCCAAAATGAAAAAAAAAAACTTTTCGAACGGACAAAGCCGTCGGACCGGAGAAAGCCGTCGAAAAAAACCCGTATCAATACATGGAACACACGAGAGCTTGTTTGTGCAGTGTAGTGCCTATGCCGGCGCTCGCACGAGAGTGCAGATGCGGGGTCGGGGGCGCAGACGTGGCCCGCAAATTCCGAGAGGCGTCTGCGGTGCGTTACTTTGCTTGTCAAAGATTGCCTTGCGCTCTGTTTGTGTGTTGTTCCTTCACACGTCCTTGTACGATGTAGTGCGTTCGTCTTCGCCGTGAATTCGGGGTGGGGGGTGATACTATGCTCCCTTTCTTGTGTAGGAAGCACAGGGGTGCGATGCCTGGCTTTGCGTCTTTGCGCTTGCCTTTTCTTCGCTGGATTTTCTTCGCTTCGCCCTTGGTAGTGGGGTACTTATTTGCGTTGGTTTGGGGGTTTGGGTGTGGGGTGTTGTCTTGGTTCGTGCGTTATACGCCTTCGCCCCGCGGGGCCGGCCTAGTATTCGCTGTGGTGTGCCCTTCTTTGCAATACGCCCTTCCCCTCGAGGTGTGCCTAGTATGCTTGAAGTTGTTGGCTTCTTCTTTCCCCCTCGTATGTCTTGTTTTTGTTCGACTTTATACGAAGGTGCGGTGATTTCCGCTTGTATGCAGCGCTTCTTTTGCGCGTGTTGATGTGCGGGGATTTCCCCTTTCTTTGAGCGCGTAATAGCGCTTTTGCTGAGGGTTCTTACGTAGTAAGGAGGTTCAGTGGCTCATAACCTGTGGAGTTGTTATTCAGGTAGCGTTAATACGCTTTCGGTTGGTAATAAACAATTCCTTTTGAGATCTATCTTGGTGCACGGCGTCCCGCGCTGATAGATCGTTCAGATGGTAGTGTTGGTAAACAGCTTTATTATATAAACGCTGTGGAGTTAGCCTGATTGCGCACGCATGCGCGCAGAGGGCTGTTTGTTCGAATGAGAGAGATGGAACTCTCTCGAGTACTTGTTATGTCAAGTAGTCGGGAAAGAGGGAGATGTATCTTAGTAGTTGACTAAAGTTAGGTACTAAGATCTCCTTATTTCCTATACTGTAAGATATGACCCTTTTTAGCTTGCACCCTTTGTCTATGAACCGGTGTGATATTCACATTGGTTTGTGCAGGGGTCGTAAACCTTTTAGATGTTCATGTTACGGGAGACGCATTGTTACGTCTCCTGTCCATGAATCGTTGCGTGTTAGCGACGATTCATAGATGGGGTCGTTATATATATTTCTAGTCGGATCATTGTCTTCATCTTGAAGAGTTCGTGATCTTAGGAATGCTTGGATGGTATCTTGAGTTGAGGAGTGCTTGGATATTCTCTGGGTGCTTGGTAGCGAAGGTTAAGATGCCATCTGGTATGAGAGATCTCTTCTTGTGTCTTTGAGCTTTGAAGGATAGATGATAGATATCGTAGTTAGTACTACTGGTATTTATCTTCTAACACTCCCCCTCAATCCGATTCCGGAGGTGTTGGGTTGATTACTGGCTCGAGGACATACTTGAGTAGTCTGTTGAAGGTTTCTCTCGGTAGGTTCTTCGTGAAGATGTCTGCTGGGTTGAGGTTGGTTGGCGTGTATTGTGGTGCCATTGTTCCAGCTTCGACTTGTTCTTCAATCCATTTGTATTTTAGGTCCATGTGCTTTGTGCGTGTGCCGTTTTGCGACATGTTTTGTTCTGTAAGTGCAATTGCTGCTCGGTTATCTTCCATGATTGTTGTTCTTTTCTGGGGGTAGCCGAGGTCGTTTAGTATTTTTGCCTTGTGTAGTACGTCTTTTCCACAGGTGACGAGGCTGATTAGCTCAGCTTCTGCTGTGGAAAGTGCGACTGTCTCTTGTCGGTTTGATCGCCAAGAGATTGGGCCTCCGTTATACCATACTACGTAGCCTTGTTGGCTTCGTCTGGTCAGAGTGCAGCCTGCCCAGCCAGCGTCACATGCAGCGTAGAGTCTGTAATGTAATGCTGGATTGGATGGTAGACGGTAAGTAATTGTTTGATCTTTTGTCCGTAATAGGTATCCCATTACTCTGTAGGCTGCCTCGATTAGTTTTTTGGTTGGCCTTGTCAAGTATTGTGATAGCGCTGATATGTGGTATGCAATGTCGGGTCTTCCACATGTGACGGCGTAGATCAAGACACCCAGGCAGCTTTGGTAGTGCTTGGTTATTTTTGTGTCTTCTTTGTAGTTGTCCCAGTCCGCTGTCTCGATGGAGAATTTGCAGGGGAAGGGTGTGGTTGGGTCTTTTGGGATGGGATGCTGGTTGAACTTTTCGGCTGATTTAACAATGTAGGCCGAGCAGTCGTAGGACCAGCTGCCATCTGTGTTCCGCTTGAAGTGAACTCCGAGAAATCGTTCTAGTTCTCCTTCTAGCGTGACAGACCATCCTGTTTGCAGGTGCTTGATCAAGTCCTTAGTAAGTTCTTGATTTTCCGATTTGTCGGCTACGATAAGGTCGTCGACGTATCCAATCATGATAGCTAGGGTTTTTTCTTGTTGATCGCATAGTACGTACATGCAGGGTTCGCTGAGGCTCTTCTTGAATTTCAGTTGGTACTTTGTGTATCTGAATTCCAAGACTAGCTGTTTGAATGCGTTGTAGAATTCACGGTTGCTGTCTTTCAGGCCGTAAACGCTCTTCTTGATGCGCCAGAGTTTGTTAGGTTTGGCGCAGTCCTGTGGTGGTTTCACGTATACGTTCCTTCCGACCAGTTTGGTTCCACAGAACGCGTTTCCTAGGTCAAGATGTAGCAGTACCCATTCTTTGGTACAGCATGTTGCTAAGATTGTTCTGATGGTGGCGAAGTACGGTGTAGGTGAGTAGGTGTTGCCGTGGTCGTCTTGGTGTTTGCCGTTAAACACTAGTCTGGCTTTCCAGCGGTTGAATGTGTTGAGTCCTGTTTTGGGGTCAATCACATATTTACGCTTGACGATTATGTGTGCTGGTAGGATCTGTTGTCCTTTAGGTAGTTCGCTGTATGATATTTCGTCAAAGACATCCATGTCAGTAAATGCTTGTATTTCTTTCTGTATGGATTCCAGGATGGCTTTGCTTTCTTTGTGTAGCATGATCTTCTTCATTCCTTTGGGTTCGTCTGTTTCTTCGATGGCGAATGTCTGTGCTGTTAGCATGGAGTGTCTGAGCAGTTCGCCTCGTTTTTCGTAGAGTGTTGAGTCATCATAGCGTATCAGGTAGGTGTCAAGCTGGTCGGCATCTACGTCGGTAATTGCACCGTCTGCGTATTGTGCTTGCCATTCGTTTCCATTGTGGGAGATGAGTTTAGCTATTTCTGATTTTCCGTCGATGACAGTCTTGATTTGTCTGCCGACGAATTTGTGATGAGTTGTAGGCGATTTGTAAGTGTGCTGTGGTATGAGCTGTGTGTATGTGGCTCCTTTGTAAGGTAATATTTCTTTCCAGTCGTCTGGTTGAATGGAGATCTTGAAGTCGTAGGGGTCTGTTATTGGTTTGTCTTTCAATAGTTGGGTGCTTTCTTCGAATGGGTCGATGTTGCGGTAGTCACCATTAAGGAGATCCCTAGGTATTAACCTTATTGTCGTTCCTTTATCTTTGTGCTTGCTTTTTTCAAGTTCAGAGTTGTAGGCGTCGATGAGAATCTTGCGGACTGCTGTTGCTTGTGTCCATGAGTCGTCATCTGGTCCGTAGTCTTTCCATCGAATTAGGTATTCTCTTTTTGATGGGGGACCTCGGTGGGCTATGATCCTATCTACTTCATACCATCCTTTTGGTAGTGCGGGTGATTTTGATTGGTAGGGTGGAGCCTTGTTGGATGTGAGCTTGTCAATTTTCTTAATTGCGTGAGGTAGTGAATTTGTGGTGGTCCTTGTCGTGGGTAAGGCCAGTAGTTGTTTTTGTTTGATGTTTGCCAGTTTCATTTGTGCTAGGAAGAGTTGTGGCGTTAGCTCTGCTTCATAAAGCATGTCTTCACTTGTAGTGATGTGCAAAGTGTTTTGTGCTTCTATGATGGGTATTGTTGTTGTAGGTCTTCCTGGATATATGTCTGGGTGGACTTTCAAGTTGTTGAAGGTCGTGGCGATGTGTATATGTCCAGCGGCATTGCTAGTAAGGATTATGTGCTTCGTCATGCCATGGATGTTGTGCTGTCCCATGTATATGCCTGTGAGGGCTCTTGGTCCGAATGAGTGATCAATGCCTTGAGCTAGTTGTTGCTCGTGTGTGAGAAGTACATAGCTCAGACATCCAAATGGGAACATGTCTGTGAAGTTTGGTTTTACTCCGTGGTAGGCTTCGAATTGCGTCATGGTTCCCTTGGGTGTTAGGCTTGTCTTATTTTTTACAAGGTTGGCATAGTCCAGTGCCAGGTACCAAGATGTTGGAGATGTGCCTGCTTCGAGCATCATAGTTCTTGCTATTCCCTTCAGTGTGCCCCATGCTCTTTCTGCTTTTCCATTGGCGTAGGGAGTGTAGGGTGGGATAGTTGTGTGTATGATGTTGTGTTTATCGTAGAGGCTTTTTGCTGTGCTCGAGATGAATTCAGATGCGTTGTCGCTGTGAAGTCTCTTGGGTGGTCCGAGGATCGTGAACATTTTGTTCAAGGCTAGTGGAGTGTCGCTTTTGTGTTGTAGTCCTATTAGGATGCTGTAGCCGATGCCTCCATCGTCGATTATCGTTCCTTTGTCGTCGGTGCTTGCTGAGTGTACTGCGACTAGTCCATACCTGTGGCCTTCTATGGAGGTCTCTCTCATGAGGCCGGTAGAGTCTATGTGCATAGCACCCCATTTTGGGTGCTTTGTTTTTTCAGTTGTGATTTTCGGCGCTGGGTTTCTTTTTTGTTTTCCCAGTGCGCAGGCGTCACATGTTGTCATTGTATCTGTTGGGTCTGGTATGGCCCGCAAGAATTCTAGGCCTGTGCCTAAGTTCTTGTCGGCTATTTCTTTTAGCCTTGTGAGATTGACATGTCCTACTGCTCTGTGTATCCGATCTGTGAGGGTCATGATGCTTTGAGGTAGGGATTTTAGAGGCATTTTCGGTATGCGCATGATTGCGTGCTCTCTTGATTCTTGTTGTAGCTTGATGGCTATGAATGTTGTTTTAGTAGAGGCTTGTTGTCGCACTCTTTGCTTGACTTGGTCAGCTATTTTGCAGTCTGTTTTGGCGACTAGAAACCAGAAGGTTGTCATTTCGTTTCTAACAAGCTCTATTTTGTATTTGTCGGGCGTGGTCAATGTACAATAGGTGCTGCCTGAATTCCAGTTATATCCTTCGTGTTCGAAGATTGTTTCTGATATCAGTGAGCAGCCTGGGCCAGTCGTATTTGTTATTATTATCGCTGGTTTCCCGACGTGAATGTGTATCTTGCCCTCACTTGTTTTCAGTGAGAGTATGAGTGGTGTTGTCCCTAGCGTTGGTGACTGGCCTATGCCGTTTAGTCTGCCAGGTTTTTCTTTAACCAGGTCTGGTATTCCGATTGTTGGTATGTCCCGTTGTATGACGAGGTGTGTGTTGCTGCCACTGTCCTTCATGAGCAGTGTTTCGTTCTTATGAAGATTGGTGTTGTACGCCGCCAAGGTCTGCGTTGCTTCTTGTAGGTTAAGGTTGTGCATGATGTATGGTTTGCATTTTCCTATTGCAGATAGTGGGTGGGTGTAACAGGGCAAGCTTATTGCCCTGCCTGTTTCGGCAGGGCCGCACCGTCATTTTTGGTGCTTCTTGGTCTCGGGCGAGGACTTGTTTTTGGTCGGGCTCGAGCTTGTGCGTTGGAGTTCGTTTTTTGTGAGGCGCCTTGCAACTGTTTCCATCAGCCATGGGTGCAACTGGTGAGGGGGGCTAGGTTTCTCTTTTCTTTTCTGTGTTCTGGCTGGGGTACCGATTTTGTTTGTCTCGGATTGTGCCTTGGCTCGGCGTAGGACGTAGTCCCTGCCAGCCTCAGTGTGCCTTATAACTAGCATGGTTGTACTGTCTTCATCGAGTGATTTCGAAGCATCATGTTCCATGTTAGATGGGGTTTCTTGCCCTCTCGACATATTGTCGATGCCGTCGTTGATTCGTAGCGTTATCTCGGTTGTCGGAGTTGCTTCATATCCTAGGTTTTTTCTCGATGTGGATGATGTAAGTTCGTGGAATAGTGCTAATCCCAGTGGGATACTTGCGTAATCTCCTGTTATCAGGAGAGTCGTTGATGCATTGTTGTTTATGGTGTGACATGTTAGCCTGGTCATGGTATGGCCTATGAGGCGGATGTCTTGCTCAGTTACATTTCTGTCGGGCTGATCTTCCATTTTGTAGTTGTGCATCTTGGTGGCTATCGATCTCAGGGTGTGCTTCTGTTGAGGGTGTAGTATCTTGTTAAGGCGTGTTGTCAGGCCTGCCGCTTTAAATGGGGCAGTTTTTGATATTTGGATTGTCCAGTGGTTGACGTATTTGGCGCCAGCGATCAGAGTTTTTATGATAGCTGCATCTGTCATGTGTAGGCTCTCGATTTGACTTTTGATCTTGTTTTTGGTCTCTTTTTCTTCTGTGCGGGCTTGCTGTAGCTTATCTTGAAGAATGCTGAAGTTGTCGTTCAGAGTTGCCTGAGTGTTATTCAGGTTTTCGATTTTATCTTCGTGTTTGGCAAGTTGTGCCAAGAGGAACTTGTTGTAGTTCGTGAGCTCTGAGATCTTGTCGTCTTTCGAGGTAGCCTGTTTCGCCAGTGTCTGGGTTTCGAATTTCATTTTTAAGTTTTCTGCATACTGAGGCTTTGTCAAGGTGTGGCATGTTGTTCCATCCCAGGAGCACGACGCTACGAAGTTGCTTTCGTGTTCTGGGGTATATGCTCCTCCGATTATGGCGTGCGTCATGCAGCAGAAGTTGTTGGAGATGACACTTGGTACTCCTGGGTGGTCCACGTCTAGGATGTTGTCTTGACATCCTGGTAGGGCGCATTTTTGTGCCTGGAGGGTCTCATCACTTGGTGCTTTGTGGGACGCTTTTATGCTGATCTTTGCTCCTTGGGTATGGGTGTGCATGTTTGTGCATTGGTGTCCGTTCCAATCATATTCCTTTATGTTGCGGGAGTATGGATTGAGGAGTTTGCCTCCGATTATCGCGTGCTTTCCTGTGCAGAAGTCTTGAGGTATGCCAGTAAGTTGGCATATCGTTGTGATGATGTTGCAGGTTGGCAGAGCGCACGTGTTGCCGGTTTCACGCATTAGCGTTTTCTTTTTATCGGTCGGGATCTTGGGGGATGGTATATCCTTCCCTGCCTCTATGTCTGGGTTCACATCAAGTGGTACAGTCTTCTGATCCTTCTCGTAAGGTTCGAACAGGCTTCTCTTGGAGCTCGCCTTTGTTGCGTTGAAGGTCATGGGGTCGTCCTTCAATGCTGTTCTGATATTTTTTGTCATTCTTTCCAGTACGTTGGTAGGAGATCCTGTGTCAGTGCCGTAGGTCTCGGGGCTGACTACAGCGTATTTTGCTGTCGTTTTGGATAGTGTTGGATTGCGTTGTGTTGCTGTGAACACTGGTAGTGTGAGGAGTGGTGCTCTTGCTTTGGGAGATTCGTTACTCATTTCCAAGCATTGTTGGGTCAATGCCTCAACGTTTAAATTGTGCTCCATTCTCCTCTTGGTAAGCTTGAGCTGAGGCGGTGTCGGGCACTTGTTTTCCACATCTGGATGCCAATGTACGTTGGGTGATGTGATTGGGCAATTCCATTCGTTATCATGGAGTGTCTTATCTGGTGCCAGCGCTGAGTTTGCTGGTAGTATCAGGTTGAAGTGGTTGTCTTTCAGCAATAGCTTGATGCTTTCCATCTTAGATTTCCTGAATGGTGGTTCAGAGATGCCTTTTGGTAGTAGATAGACGTAGCTTGCTAGCTTGCCGGTATGTGTTTCTCTCATGATTTCGATTGGAAGGTCGAGCAGGTCTGATATTGATGCTACTTCCAGCATACATGAGGGTTCAGGCTTTTTCGAGATATGTTTGCTATAGTTCGCGATCTCTTCAGGACACAATTCTTCGGTCAACGTATTGATGAATGCGTTGCTTTTAGTAGTGTATAGATGTTCGAGATGTAGTGCGTTTTGTTGTCTCATCTCTTTCAGTGAGTCGATTTCGCTTGTGCTCGCATATGTTTTGAAGATGCTTTTGTATATCTTGTCGATAGCTGTGGTGTGATTCTTGTCACTCAGGTGGATTGCCTGTCGTATTGCCGAGTATAGGCAGTTGTTGTTTATTGGGTTGGATAGAATGAATTCTCCGTCTGCCGTTTGAGCTGACATGAGTGTCCAGTAATCTTCAGTATCGCTGCCGAATGGGAGTTCTGACTTTCCTGTGCCCGACCCTGATGGGTTGTGGTACAGTTTGGCGGATTTTTGATTGTAGTCATCTTCGTCAATCAGCCCTTCTTCTACATCTTTGTCGAGCTTGTCTTGCTCGATCTTGAGCCAGCATGTGGCGGTAGCATGGTAGTTGTTGCAGAATTCACAATTTTTTGTCAGCAGGTCGAAGGAGTTTGCATAATCTTGAAAAGATCTATTCTCCCCCAGACTCGATGTGATTTCGAGTTTGGTTTCTTCCCTATTTACGCTCTCATCATCTTCTTCGGCTAGCGATTCCCAATTGTCGGGAACTTCCGTTGTTATGTTTTTGATGTAACCATATGCCTCAGGTTCTTCTTCATCTTTGTCGAGCTTGTCTTGCTCGATCTTCAGCCAACATGTGGCGGTAGCATGGTAGTTGTTGCAGAATCCACAATTTTGTGTCTGCAGGTCGAAGGAGTTTGCATAATCTTGTAAAGATTTAGTCTCTCCCAGGCTCGATGGGGTTTTGATGTCGAGTTTGGATTTCTCCATTTTTACGCTCTCATTATTTTCTTCGGCTAGGGATTCCCAATTGTCGGGAACTTCTGTTGCTAGGTGTATGGTGTATCCGTACGCTTCAGTCTCTTCTTCATCAGTAGTGCCCGCGTATCTTTCTATGAGGCCAGCATCTTTTGTGGTCGATAGTTCATCACCCATGTTGAATGTGAGTTTTTTGGTATTTGTTTTCTTTCCTGTGGTCTTTTTTGTTTTATCAGTCGTGTTGGTTGCTGGTTTGCGGGGTAGCGAAGTCGATCTGTCTCGTTGAGGTCTTGTGGGGCGATCTTGTTGGGATCTTGATGCCCTCTCAGTTTGTTGTCTGGTGGTACGTTCGCCTTGTGGTGGTTTGCCTGAACGCTTGTCTCCCTTATCATGTACCGTGTTGTTTGGTTTGGGTCTTTTGTCGTACAAGTCTCTGATCCGTTTTCCAGCTATCATTAGTGTGTTAATGTCCCTGTTTTGGAATCGTTCGAGCGTTTGCCCGAGTTGTTTCATCTCCTTTGATTCGAAATCTGATTTTTTCTTTCGGATTTCGAAAAGGGATTTCTCCAGTGTCTCTGCCAGTTTTACTACGTGAGGAATGATGGTTCCTACGTTTTCCTTTAGCATCTTATCCGACTTGATGTAGTCACACATGCTGCGCGGGTGCCTTTGGCCGCAGTAACTGCAGTCTTTGGGTGGTTCTGTTGAGACGTATGTGTGTGGCTTGTGTATTTCGTCCTTGGGTTCCATACCAAGCATGTCGCTGATCATACTGTATGTGCTTGCTCTTTGGTGTTTGTCATCACGTTTCTTGAATCCTTTGTTGTGAGGTTCGCTCGTGATATTAATATCCCATTTCGTTGCAGCCTCTTCCAACGTGTGTCTTATTTCTTCAGCGTTGTCCAGTATCTCAGTCATTGTTGTTGGGAAAGATAGGCGGTGGTAGTCCAAGATTTTTCCATATCTGTTTTGCGCCTTTAGGGTCAAGTATGCATTTGCCAATCTTATGATAGCGAAGCTTGGTTCACCGTAGCTGATTTTGTATTCATTTATCTCTCGCAGGTAGTTCAGATTCCAGGACTCGAAGGTGTTATGCTGGTTAGCTTGTATGCAGCCAGTCATGATCTTCATCGTTGCTGTTATGATCGCGTCTAGAGTTACTGTGTTGAAGGTCTCTCTTATAAAATCGAGTGCCACCAGGCCGATCATCGTAGCGGGAAGTTCGTCCTCCCGTAGGGTGAGGAGGTTGTCCATTTTTTGTTTCAGTGTCGGGTGCCATAGGAACTTGGTTCGTAGCGTGTGGAATAGCAGTTTGTTTTCTTGTTTACATGCCTTCACTACTTGGTTTTTTCTGTCCTGTGAGGTTGCCTCTCCCGAGTTCGTGAGGTAGCCTTCGTAGATTTTACTGTATTTTTCTTGTAGGTCTTTGAAGTTTCCTTGTGTCGTGATGAGGTCTGCTATGCCTTCGAAGCCATGTTGATGGAATGTCGACCGGAGGAAGTGTTGGTAGTTTTTTAATGATTCCATTCCTGTCACTCTTACTTTATCCTTTTGGAAGATACCTTCTTGAATTTTTTGGATCTCCACTGTTTTCAATTCTTTGGGTATGTTGATCGTTGTCCAAGTTTGCTGGTTTTGTTGGTACATTCTGGCTTGTTTCAGAATTTTTTCGAGTGGAGTGTTCTCCTCCTTGGATGGAATGTTTGGTAGATGTAGGAACTGAGGACCTTCTTCGCGGGGTTTGTTCTTGGCATCTCTTACATCAATGAGCTTTTTCACCATCCAATACAGGGCGCGCCCCTGTTTCTCGAGGGTCGAGAAGTCGTTCATCCATATTGCAATGTCCTCCAGCGTACATGTAGATGTAGGGGGATGATTTGCGAATACAATCTCTTCGGGCGTTGAAGTAGATATTGGCGAAGGTGGCCTCGTTTCTTCGTTCGCATTGGTGGTAGGTTCTGGTTGTTCAGTATTTATTTCTTCGCTGGGAGATGATGACTCAGATCTTGGCATAGTTGTTCGCTTGTTCGCTTGTTCGCTATATCTGTTTGTAAATCTCGAGTCTTTTGATGCTTGGATGCTTTCAAAGTTTTGAAGCTGATTCCACGAAGAGGAGTATTTTTCTTCGGCTTACTCCGGGTTTTTCCCGTTTTTGGAGGTCAGGTTCGTTTATCGAACGTTGTTGTTGTTTTGCGACCTCAGAATTGAATCGTCGGCGTGACCTGTTTTGTATCGTGTAAGGGTGACCTAGATCTTTCTTAGTCCGTGGGCTTAGGTTTCGTGATGTTTCGTCGAATCGTTCTTTTTCGAGGTCTTGAACCGAAAAAAAGAAAGTTCGATTTTTGACGGTTTGAAAGTTTTTTGTGATTCTTGTAAAGTCTTCAACAGTGGCTTGTTGACGACGAAGGTGAAATGCAGGGGATCTGCTGGCCGATGCCGACTGGTAGCTCCCTTTCGGGGGTGTTTGCAACTGGGGATTGTTTCACCGTTTGGTGTCTTGTCGAGGTGCAGAGGATTTTTGGTGGCCTCCTGGTAGTAATCGCTTGGCCTCCTCCGCGGTCGTATCTTTTCTATAAAAGCTGGTGCTCGTTGAGTTTTTTGGAAGTATCGGTCGTTGTCGACTCGGAGTCTCTGATGTCCTCGCCTGCGATGCTTTCTCGCCCTGTCGACTCGAAGTCTCTGATGTCACCCTTTGCCCTCCCTAAGACAAGGCTTACGCGGGTGCAGCTGGATGAAGGATCGCCTGCCGCTTCTGGGGTCGCTGCTAGGCCTCCTTCACTGGAGATCTGCTCCTTGGTGATTGGTTCTGGGCAAGCTTATGCCAGTCGTACCGAGAACGCCGTCGGTGTGGAGTTTGTAACGATCGGTTCTCCTTTGATGTTTGATCTGGCGTTCACCGAAGCTCCCTCGATCTACGGGACGATGCTCTCCCCTTTGGTCTTTTCGCAGCCAGTTGATGGACCGTCTATTGCGCGCTCTGTCGTTCGTTCGGTTTCTCCGCTCGTACTTGGTTGATGCCTTCGAAGGAAGTCGACGCTTGCGGGAAGAGTGGGATGGCGCCTCAATCAGTTCACCTTAACGGTGCTCTTGGCTCCGGTGTGTGTCTTTTAATCTTCAGGCGTCAAGTCTCCTTTCAGTGCTCGCGTTCACGTTTCAGAGGACCTTTGACTTGGTTTGGCGTGATGTTCTTTACTCGAGGCTTCTAACACCGCCTTGTTTTTCTTCAGGCGTTGGTTCTCCTTTCCGTGCCCGCGCTTTCGTTACTGAAGCTTATTGGGACCGCTTCTCCGTGAACCTCGATCTCTTCGTGAAGCAGGAACTTTATAACTCGTACCGTGAACTTGGTGGCTTCCCTCAGCTGTTTGAGCTTATCAACGAGTCTTGTGGGCGCGACTCTTCTGTTG
>ENA-ORXF01000689-ORXF01000689.1-marine-metagenome-genome-assembly--contig:-NODE-689-length-23434-cov-5.070043_pt1 | contig 23434 bp, 24 predicted proteins | sample MGYA00237864_ERZ511476 | MGnify/ENA primary metagenome ERZ511476 (study PRJEB26306, sample SAMN06343908) | marine metagenome | isolation source: coastal waters | place: Atlantic Ocean: West Antarctic...
GTAGTGGACTGGATCATTGCTCATAGATTAGAGCGCGAGAGCAAGGTGGTTAAAAAACTTCAATTAATTTCTCCTTGCAATTCAAATACTTTGGTCAAAGAGGTCTATGACGATGTGGACGAAAGACTTCATCCCATAGCGCTTTGGAGCTTAGAGGCTCACTTGGCAAAATTGCTGGAAGATAAGATTGCTACGTTTAATGCTGATGAACAAGTCTGGTCATTGAATTAATTATTTTTATGGCTACTTTTGCTCTCGGCTGTCTTTACCTGCTAGAGGGACTATTCATCGCATGGCTTCAAAAAAACAATTTTAATTTATTTGGTTTTATCTATAACCCAGCCAATAAAAAGGTTTTTTTAATTCTTGATCTAATGTTTCTTGCCCTTTGTATTTTAGCAATCTCAGAACAGGTGCACTGGTTTTTGATGGTCCTTTTTGTAATGCATGTCTTTAATTCAGGGGCCCTGCTTTTATATAGCGATAATTTTTATGAGGTCGAGAATGAAATGAGAGAATTGGGAGAAACTACAATGATTAATTTCATGATTGGTCTGGTTTCAGTGGCGGGGATCTTTTGTATTTACATCACTTACTTATAAACTCAATTTATTAGTAATTAAGCTTTCCACTACACTTGGATCAGCAAGCGTGGAGGTATCACCCAAGTTTGCAACATCCCCTTCGGCAACTTTTCTTAAGATCCTCCTCATGATTTTTCCAGATCTTGTTTTTGGAAGGCCGGGTGCCCATTGAATTAAATCAGGCTTGGCAATTGGGCTGATTTCTTTTGCAACAAATGCTTGAAGCTCTGTTTTGAGAGTCTCTTCCTCAACTGCGCCAATCATTAAGGTTACATAGGCATAAATTCCTTGACCTTTAATTGGATGCTCAAATCCAACAATTGCAGCTTCTGCTACTTTTGGATGGAGGACCAATGCACTCTCTATTTCGGCTGTTCCAAGTCTATGACCTGAGACATTCAGAACATCATCCACCCTTCCTGTAATCCAGAAATACCCATCAGCATCTCTTCTAGCCCCGTCACCAGTAAAATAAAAATCTTTGTATGTTGAAAAGTAGGTATCAATCATGCGCTGATGATCGCCATAAATACTTCTAATTTGACTGGGCCATGGCTGAGTAATAATTAAATTACCAGAACTCTCACCCAGGAGAATCTTCCCTGTTTCATCAACAATTTCTGGTTTAACTCCAAAAAAAGGCAGAGTCGCTGAGCCGGGTTTTGTTGGCGTAATACCGGCAATGGGGGAGATCAAGACAGAACCAGTCTCTGTTTGCCACCAGGTATCAATGATCTGGCACCTCGCTTCTCCTACCACCTGGTAATACCATTCCCATGCCTCTGGATTAATTGGCTCTCCAACGGTACCAAGCAATCTAAGCGTTTTTCTTGAAGTTTGAAGTATAGGTTCATTTCCTTGAGCCATTAGCGATCTCAGTGCAGTAGGTGCGGTATAGAAAATAGTGATTTGGTGTTTGTCACACACCTCCCAAAATCTTGCTGGAGATGGGTAGGTTGGTATCCCCTCAAACATTAGCGTTGTAGCTCCGTTGGATAGTGGTCCATATAAAATGTAAGTGTGTCCTGTAATCCAGCCTACATCTGCAGTGCACCAAAATTTATCACTTTCTTGATACCCAAATAGATACTTAAAACTTAAATGCGCACCCAGTAAATATCCTGCTGTGGTATGCATAACTCCCTTGGGTTTACCGGTAGACCCAGAGGTATACAAAATAAAGAGAGGGTCCTCTGACCCCATTGGTTCGCATGGGCATTCAGATGATGCGGCATCAAATGCTTGTTCATAATTGATATCCCTGCCTTGAGTCCAAGAAACATTTTTGCCAGTCCTTGCAATCACAACACAATACTGGACACCAGGACACTGTGTTAGCGCCACATCAACACTTTGTTTTAATGGAATAGCTTTACCACCCCTGACTCCCTCATCTGAGGTGACTACAATACTGCAATCCGCATCAAGAATTCGATCTTTTAGTGCTTCAGGAGAAAATCCACCAAAAACCACAGAATGAATCGCTCCTATCCTGGCGCATGCAAGCATTGCATATGCAGCTTCAGGAATCATGGGCATGTAGATACATATTCTAGAACCCTTCACCGCTCCTAAGTTCTTTAAAATATTTGAAAATTTACAAACATTTTCGTGCAGTTGCGAGTATGTAATTTCCTTTGATTGATCCAGTTCATCTCCTTCCCAGATAATTGCAGTTTTATTGGGAGATGTCTCAAGATGCCTGTCTATGCAGTTGAAAGCAATATTTAATTCCCCGCCTTCAAACCACTTTACGTTCGCGAAGTCATTATTTTGAATGTTTTGGAATGGAGCGCTCCATATAAGATTTTTTTTTGCTTGGTCTCCAAAAAAACTAGATGGATTTTTAATGGACTCAGCGTACATGGCATCATATTCATTGATATCTTTCAGGTGAGGGTTTTGCAGGCTAGCAGGCGGCTGGAATATCTTTTCGCTCATGCGCTAATTATATTAAATAATAGATGGCTGAGGGTTGATAAAATTTTTGCCTCTAGGATCTGACATAATTTTGTTAACCAGCATCTCATAATCGGAGCCGTCGCTCTCTAGATTAATATCTGCTGCGTTGATGATAAGCAGCGGGGCTGTCTCAAAGGACAGAAAGAATTTTGAGTAAGCGTCATTTAATTTTTCTAGATAATCCACAGTAAGAAATTTTTCATCTGGATTGCCACGCTTATTAATTCTCTCCAACAGAACTTCCACAGGAGCTTGGAGATAGATCACAAGATCTGGAGATGGAGCATCAATGGTCAAGTGATCATAAACCTTGTCATAAAGACCCATCTCTTCATCTGATAGAGTTACTTCTGCAAACATGCGGTCTTTCTCAATTAGAAAGTCAGCTACCCGAACAGGCTCAAATAAAGAGCGCTGCTTAAGATCCTCAATTTGTTGCATCCGTTGAAACAAAAAGAATAGCTGTGTAGCAAGAGCTGATTGCTTGGGATTTCTGTAAAAACTTTTTAAGAATGGATTCTCTGTGGGCTGCTCAAGGACAACATCATAGTTAAAGGTCTCTGCAATTTTATGAGCAAGCGTTGTTTTTCCAACTCCAATTGGGCCTTCTATGGCGATGTATTTTGGAAGCGGGGCTTCCTTTAAAGCTGGTTCCATATGGTAATTTTTATCTTTGGTAAAGGTTAGCTTAACTCTCCCAAGAAACCAAATTTTTTCTCTACTGGCCCTTTTCTACTATCTCGAAGCTCTTGTACAATCTCAAGTTTTCTAGTTCGATTGACTGATTGAAATTCAGTCCACCACTTGCCAATGCCTTGTTTATCGCCTGCAGATTCTTCTCTTAGCAGCAAAAAATCATATGCTGCTCTAAACCTAGGGTGGCTCAGAACCCTGTGTGGCTGATTGCCTAGGCGTGTTTCTAACTTTAATTGCAAAGACCATATATCCTTAATGTAGCCATGAAATTTTCTCGGTATGGCCGTCACTGTTTGCTGCTCCCTAATCACACTATCCATATATCGATAAAATTTTCTTAAATTAATGGTGTTGTCCTCAACAGAAGCTTCCAAAAGTTTTGGCCATAATAGAGCCGCTAATAAGAATCCAGGAGTTACTGATTGAGATGATTTAAGCCTGTTATCCGTATTAATTAAGGCGGCATGCTGAAAAGATAGACCAAAGGAACCCTCTGCTTGGGCTTTCACATTCAGAAGGTATTGTAATATTCCGAATGAACTAAGTTTTTTGAAGTTATTAAGTGCCTGAGCAGAAAGAAAGATTTTGCAAAACTCATCGAATAGCCTAGCGTTAGAAATATTGCTCAGCAAATGGCCTTTTTCGTAAATCGCCTCTTTTACATCTCCAGAAATCTTAAAATCAAGCTTTGAGCTAAATCTAATTGCTCGTAAACTCCTTACAGGGTCTTCTTCAAATCGAACCATGGGGTCGCCAATTGAGACAATAATCTTTTTTTGAACATGCTGCACACCATTGTGAAAGTCTCGCAAGACAGAATCCAGTGGATCAAAGTACATTGCATTAATTGTGAAGTCGCGGCGCACACAGTCTTCTTCCAAGGTTCCCCAGACATTATCTCTCAGGATTTTTCCATCCTGGTCTTTGATTACCTCATCGCTATTTTTAGCTTTTGACGCATCTGCTCTAAATGTAGAGACTTCTATTAGCTCATTTCGAGAAAAAACATGAACCAACCTAAATCTTTTTCCAATAATCCTGGAAGATCTAAAGAGTTTTCGAATTTGCTCGGGGGTGGCATCTGTTGATATATCAAAATCTTTGGCTTTAATGCCGACCAAAGAGTCGCGTACACATCCTCCAACAAGAAAAGCCTGATGATTAGCTTTTTTCAATGACTTGATAATTTCTAGCGAAAGAGGGCTGAACTTATTATCTGTGAGATTTTTTGGAGGTTTGGAAAAAGATAAGTCGTTTTTATTATTCAATAGAATCTATTTACACAAACAGCGTTGTGTTTAGCCACCAAGTTGTTTTTCTTTAATTTCATCTAGAGTTTTACAATCGATGCAATGGGTAGCAGTTGGCCTTGCTTCAAGTCTTTTGACTCCAATATCAATTCCACATGCATAGCAGTAGCCGTAGTCTTTCTGTTTTAATTGTTCTAGTGATTTAGCAATCTTATTAATGAGTTTACGCTCTCTGTCCCTTGTTCTTAATTCAAACGCAAACTCTTCTTCTTGAGAGGCTCGATCAATTGGATCTGCATAAGATTCTCCCTTATTTCTTAAGTGGTCAAAGGTTTTTTGCATCTCATCTTTTAAATGCTCGCGCCATTCAATTAGGACTGCATTAAAATGCTTCCTCATAGCAGCACTCATATACTTTTCACCCTTTTTCCCCCTGTAAGAAGAAATGGGAGTGTCTCTAGATTTCTTAACTGCTTTTTTAGGAGCTGCCTTCTTAATTAAAGTTTTTTTAGGAGCTGGAACCTTAACTGCAGGTTTTTTCACTACCTTAGTAGCAGTTTTTTTAGTTACAACTTTGGTTTCTACTTTTTTTGGCATATTTTGTAATTAGAAAGAATAAATTTTTTTTAGGCGCCTGAAATTATCAGATAGAGACAATTTTAGCTAGCCTTTTTGTAAATTATTTAAAACTTGCTTATATCCCTCCTTGCTTAATCTAGGTCCAAAGGACTCAACAATTTTTGAAGCACCAAAGTTCGCGAATTCAGCACAGGCCTTGAGATCTTTTCCTTCTAGTAAAGCATGTAAAAAGCTTCCTGCATACATATCGCCTGCGCCTAGAGTATCAATAGCGTCTATGATTGAGCCATCGGTATAGATGATTTCATCTGCAGCAACTACTGCACTTCCTTTGCTGCCAAGAGTCACTACAGAAGTGTAGGATTTAGATTGCAGAAGATGCATTGCATCGTTGAGTGTATTTGCTCCGGTAAATGCCATTGCCTCATCAGCATTCCCAAAAATATAATCTAAGCCATAGCTTTCCAACTCAGTAAACTGGTCCTTGAATCCTGCAACAATACCCGGGTCAGATAGCGATAGTGCAATCTGAACCTCTGGATAATCCTTAAGATAATTAAGAATTTTTAAAGTGCATCCATAATTTTCAGGACTTGTAACCATATAGCCCTCTATGTAAAAAATTTTTGATTCAGAGACTTCATCTAGATTAATATCTTCATCTGTAAGCGCCGAGCTGATGCCTAGAGAGGTTGTCATGGTTCTTTTAGCATCTGGGGTAACCAACACCAAGCATTTCCCTGTTGGGGTCGAAGAGCTCTCAGCCATTGATCCTGAATGTGAAACTCCAGCTTCCTTTAGGCTTTCTAGGTACCTTGCGCCATCGACATCATCAGTGACCTTGCAAATATGAAAACAAGTTGAGCCAAAGCTAGCTGCAGCAACCAAGCTGTTGGTTGCAGACCCTCCGCAGTCAGAAATTGTTTCAGCGCCTGATGCAATTAGCTTCTCAATAATTGGTGCTTGCTCCTCTGGACTTGAAAGAGACATCTGATCAATCTCCAATCCAAGTTCTATAATTAGTTCTTGAGGAACCTTAAACACAGTATCTACTAGTGCATTTCCAATGGCGCTTATGTCATTTTTCATACTAAATTTCCTGAAGTGCTATTTTAATCTTATCAATTGTTTGGTCTAAAATATTTTGATCATGAGTTGTAGATATGAACCCGGCTTCATATTTTGAAGGCGCAAAGTATAAACCATTCTTTAAACAAGCATTAAAGAATTCCTTGAAAAGGTGATCATTGGTTTCTGTTACCTCGTCATAGTTATTAGGCAGACTTTCACTAAAGAAAAACCCAAACATCCCGCCCATAGCATCAGCAGAGAATGGCATGCCTTTTTTGTGCATCATTGCCGCCATCTCTGTAAGAAGAAATCTCGAGTTCTCTTGCAATACATCATAGGGGTTGTCTTGAATTAACATTGAGAGCAGAGTTATTCCAGCTGTCATAGCTAGCGGATTTCCCGATAAGGTGCCTGCTTGATAAATGGGTCCAAGAGGAGCCAGTTGATCCATGACTAATTGCTTGCCGCCAAATGCACCAACTGGCAAGCCTCCTCCAATAACTTTTCCAAGAGCTGTAAGATCTGGATTGATTTTATATACACCTTGGGCTCCACTCAAATTAACCCTAAATCCTGACATCACTTCATCAAATATTAAAAGCGCTCCTGTTTGATCGCACAATCTTCGCAAGCTTTCTAAAAAAATTTTTTGACCTGGAACAAAACCCATATTGCCAGCAACTGGCTCCACGATTATAGCCGCGAGATCATCACCAATCTCAGTGACAGTTTGGGTAACCGCTTCAATGTCATTATATGGACAGCTTGAGGTTAAATTAGCAAGCTCCTTTGGTACTCCTGGGGAATCTGGAAGCCCAAATGTAGAAACTCCAGATCCTGCTTTGACAAGAAGAGAGTCTACGTGACCGTGATAGCAACCAGTAAATTTGATAATTTTCTCTTTACCAGTAAAGCCTCTAGCCAGCCTAATGCAGCTCATAGTTGCCTCAGTTCCTGAGTTAACCATTCTAATTTTTTCCATACTTGGAAGCTGACTTCGGATCAGAAGAGCTAGCTCACTTTCAAGCCCTGTAGGAGCACCATAACTAGTGCCTAGATCTAATTGTTTCTTTAAAGCTTCAACAATGACAGGGTGCGAATGACCCATGATCATCGGCCCCCAAGATCCAATAAAATCTATGTACTCATTGTTATCCTCATCTAAAAGAATGGGGCCTTTAGCAGATTTAAAAAAGATAGGGCTGCCATCAACATTTCCAAAGGCTCTAACAGGCGAATTAACCCCACCAGGCATCAAATCTTTTGCTTGTTTAAATAGCGAGGCTGAGTTTTTATTATTCAAAATTATCTTATTGATTCTCGATTCAAGATTTTATTAACATGGGGTATCATCCGAACCGAAGACTCCATGAGAGGATCCAATTATATCAAATTTTGAGAGCTTGGCTTTATCAAAAACATCATTTGTTAATTATTTAGATGCCATTTTTAAAACTTAAAAACAGCAGCAATAATTGCAATTAACAATAAGATCACAGGAGCTTCGTTAAAAACTCTTAATTGAAAGCCTGTCCACTTATGATTGCCAGAAGATAAATCTTTATAAATTCTCCAACAATAAAGTTGATAAACAAACAATAGTAAAACCACCACTAGTTTTGTAATAATCCACCTCTGAGTAAAAAAGACCAGAAGATCTGAGCTAGTAGCTGCCATCATCAAGCCAAACAAAATAGCTAAAATTCCAAGAGGTGTCATAAACCGATACAGCTTCCATTCCATGATTGAAAGTTGTGCTTTCGCCTCCTCACTTTGACTTTCAACATGGTAGACGAATAGTCTTGGCAGGTAAAAAATTCCAGCAAACCACGAAACCATGAATAATATATGTAATGTTTTGTAGGTAAGGTAAAGACTCATATTCATTTTTTTTATATTTCTATAATATGATATCGAAAAATTTCACTACACCCTATTGTTGAATCTATTTTTATTCCTATAAACTAACCATTGTATGAGTAACACTTCAAATTCAATTGCCCTAAGCGAAGGTGCCATTCAGCGCATCCATTCTCTTTTACCAGATCAGGCTAGCATTTTTTTTAGAGTGTATGTTACAGGTGGTGGTTGCTCTGGTTTTCAATATGGCTTTAAGTTTGACGAGTGTCCGGCTAACGATGATGATGTTATGAACCACTCAGAGTTTTCAGTTTTACTGGATTCACTCTCCTATCCATATTTATTTGGGTCAACTTTAGACTATGTTGAGGATCTCTCTGGATCAAGGTTTGTAGTCACAAACCCTAATGCAAAGACAACATGTGGCTGCGGAGAGTCATTTACTATTTAGGCCCTAGTTACCACTCCAAGCAATCCTTTTTTTATTTGGTTGTTGCCAGTCTGAACAATCAACTTGTTACCTCTAAATCTCTGCTGTGCCATCCAGCCAAAGGCCATAGACTCTATTGCTTGAGGATGAAAGCCATACGTTGAGGATGAAATCAGTGGCAGGGCAGCATGATGCTCAATTCTTCCCATAAGATGTTTATTATTTATGCCACCACCACAAACAATAATCTCATTAACACCTTGAATCTCTGATTGAATGGAACGAGAGATTGAAATAGCAGTTAGTTCAGCCAGAGTTGCCAATACGTCACATTTTGACATTTGTAACAATTGCTCTGGAATAAACTGAAGATTAAAAACTTCTCTTCCTGTAGATTTAGGATGGCATTTTTTAAAAAATGCATGTTTCAACATTGCATCTAAATTTTTCTTACTTATCAAACCTGCAGCAGCCCATTTGCCATTTTTATCAAACGCACAGTTAAGAATTTTCTGGCAATACACATCCATAAGACTATTGCCAGGACCGCAGTCAGACCCTAAGAATATTTGATCTTTTCCTAAAAAAGAAAAGTTAGCTATGCCTCCAATATTCAGTATTAATTGAGAATGCTTCGAGCTTAAAAAAATTTTTTGATGAAACTCAGGCACGAGGGGAGCACCTTCGCCCCCAAGATGAATGTGACTATTTCTAAAATCACTGACAACATCAATGCCACATAGCTCAGCTACAACTTTTGGGTCTCCTGCCTGCAAAGAGAATGGATATTTTCCTTGAGGATGATGCCAGAGAGTTTGTCCCGATAGCCCAATCACTTCAGTAGATTCCCTAATCTCCCCATGCTCAGAAAAAAACTTATTAATCGCACTAGCAAATGCCACTCCCACATCAGCATGAATTTCGTGCCATTCAGATATCCCAAGTTCCTGATTTTGAATAACGGCTGCAATTCTTTTGTGAAGATTGCGCGGGTATTTGTAGGATGAGAAATAATGAAGTTTAATTTTTTTAGTTCCCGAGATAGCGCAAACATCAATTCCATCATGGCTGGTACCACTCATGGTACCTATAAAAAGATTATTGGAAGAATTTGGCATTTGGTGAGTTGGCAAGGAGTTGATTGGCAAGATTTAAATAATTATTTTTTGTTAAATCAAACTCTCCTAAAAGATTCTTTGCAAGCGGGCGAGCTGATGGAAGTGATACCTTGAGAGGATCCGCCCTGTTTTCTCCAATTCTAAATTCATAATGAAGGTGAGGGCCGGTTGCAAGACCAGAATCTCCAACATACCCAATTGTCTGACCTTGAGCAACCTTCATACCTTTGGATAAGGTGGAATGATATTTCTCCATATGCGCATAAAGAGTACTTATTTCACCACCATGCCTTAGAACTATTGTTCGCCCATAACCACCTTTCCAACCAATTGATTCAACCACCCCATCACCGGTAGCTCGGATAGGAGAGTTTCTTTTTGCCGCATAGTCAACGCCATTATGGGCTCTAATTTTGTTTAGGATAGGGTGCCGCCTATTTAGGTCAAAGTGCGAGCTAATATAGGCAAAATTCAAAGGCGCTCTTAAAAATGCTTTTTCTAAACTCTCACCATGCTGATCAAAATACCGCCATTTATTATTTTGTTGATCAAATCTTGTAGCTGTAAACCGCTTCTCTTGATTGTAAAACTCTGCAAATAAAATGCTGCCATTATCAACGGCAACTCCATCAATATATGAGGTTTCATAAAGCAATCTAAATCTGTCTCCTTTTCTAATATCAAAAATAAAGTCTATATCCCACCCAAATATATAGGCTAAATCCATAATAATGCTTTCAGGAATAACCTCATTTAGGCCTGCGATATAAAAAGATGATGCAATTACTCCAGATTTAAAAGAGATAATTTTTTCTGAGGCCCTTTCTATTTTTTGAATACTAATTTCAGGCATAACCTCAATAACAAATTGCGTAAACGGATTTTTGATAACTTTAATTTCTCTTAAAACATTCTGAGCAGTGAGGAATTCTATTTTATCGCCAGGCTTAATCTTTTTGATTGCATTGGATTGATCAGCCCTAAAGATTTTATATGTCACGTTAAGAGGCACACTGTAATTTTCAAAAATTACCGAAAGATTCTCACCCTCTTTTACAATATGGATATCCTTCGTATTTAACGGTGCAGTTTCTAAACTATTAATTAATAAGGGCTCTATTTTTTCGATCGAAGCCATTGCTTGCCTCGGCTCTGAATACTCCAAAATAATCAAAACTGCAAAAAAAGCACACACAATATATGGTAATTTTTTTATGATGTTTCGAAACCTAAAATTCATTTCAGATTGATGTGCTGGATTTTTTTTCTGAGATTGTGAAGGACAGAGCCCCTACGTTTTCAATTGATGCTTGTACGTAATCTCCTGGGACTAGTGGTCCGACACCAGCTGGCGTTCCCATAAAAATTATATCTCCAGCATGTAAAGTTATGGACTGTGATAGCGAGCTGATAACTTCATCAACTTTCCAGATCATATTTGATAGATCATCAGACTGCCTGGTCTCGCCATTTACATCCAAACGTATCACCCCACTATCTATTAATTGCCCTTTCTTTTGTAAAATGGCAGAAATAGGCGCCGCATCATCAAACCCTTTACTAAGATCCCAAGGCTTTCCTGCTTGCTTTGCAAGTTCTTGCAGGTCTCTTTTAGTTAAGTCGATTCCAACTGCGTAGCCAAAGATATGCTGAGCGGCATCAACAGGATCAATATTACTGCAAGTTGACCCTAGCAGCACAACAAGCTCTACCTCATGGTGCAGCGTTGTTGTTTGCGATGGATAAGGGATATCCTCTTTGTGAGTGGTAGCTTGAGTGGGTTTGCTAAAAAAGAAAGGTTTATCCCTATCTGCTGTTGAGCCCATTTCTTTTGCATGCTCTTCATAATTGCGTCCAACGCAATATATTTTTCCAGCAGGGAAGAGGGCATCTCCTTCCTTGATCAGCAATCCTTGAATTCTAGGGGAGAAGATAAAAGTATTTCTTGTTACATCATTCATAGCTTTTGAGTTTTTTGTTAGATTAAATACTATAATAAAACATAATTCATGGAAGATAACCTCAATTTAATTAAGCGTGGAATAGACGAGCTTCTCAATGAAGAAGAACTTGTTAAGAAGTTAAAAGCAAAAAAACAGCTCACTGTTAAAGCAGGCTTTGATCCCACAGCACCAGATTTGCATTTGGGGCACACTGTGCTTCTCAATAAACTGCGTCACTTTCAGCAACTTGGCCACCACATTATTTTTCTTATTGGTGACTTTACTGCAATGATAGGAGACCCTACAGGGAAAAACAAAACCAGGCCCCCTTTAGACAAAACTACCATAATTGAGAACTCTAAATCCTATCAAAAACAAGTATTTAAGATATTAGATCCAAAGCTGACCCAGGTAAAATATAATTCCGAGTGGTGCAACAAGCTTGGCGCAGAAGGTATTATCAAGCTCGCTTCTCAGTATAATTTAGCAAGAATGCTTGAGAGGGATGATTTCAACAAGCGCTATAAGTCCAATCAAAGCATTGCAATACATGAGTTTCTTTATCCACTAATTCAAGCTTATGACTCTGTTGCATTAGAGGCGGATGTTGAACTTGGGGGTACTGATCAAAAATTTAATCTCTTGGCTGGCAGGGAGCTACAAAGAGCATATGGTCAAGATCCACAAGTAGTTCTGACTGTGCCTATTTTAGAAGGTCTCGATGGCACTCAAAAAATGTCTAAGTCTCTAAATAATTACGTAGGAATTGATGAGAGTCCCCAGGAGATGTTTGGCAAGATTATGTCGATATCTGATGATTTGATGTGGCGTTGGTTTGATTTGCTTAGCTTCAAATCTTCAGATGAAATGCAGGTGCTGAAGAATGAGCAAGCGGATGGCAAGAATCCTAGAGATATCAAAATTGAACTTGCCAAGGAGATTATTGCTCGTTTTCATGACCAGGATGCTGCAGATGCTGCAGAACAGAGCTTTATTAATCAATTCCAGAAAAAAAATGTTCCAGATGATATTGAGGAGATAACTTTTCATCTAGATAGCCTATCCATGCCATTGGTGAGTTTGCTAAAAGAGGTAGGTATGACTGCAAGTACATCTGAAGCGATGCGGATGATTCAGCAAGGAGCGGTACGAATTAACGAAGAGAAAATTGAAGATCCTAAGTATCTTGTTTCGAGCGGCTCTACTTCAATTTTTCAAGTCGGCAAAAGAAAGTTTAAAAAAATTACACTATAGCTCCATGCAACAATTTTATTCTTCTATTGAGTTTTGCTATCGTAATTTTAGCTATCTCTTTATTTTGTGTTTGCCTGTATTCATTCTTGAGATAGCTTTATCTTATTTAGTAATGTCTATGGGAATTGATGGTGATACTTCTGAAGGTGCGGTGCTAGAAATTTTTAGCTCGGTGGCCAATGAGTTTGTGTTATTAATTCTACTTTCATTGGTACTTTCTGTCAGCTTAACTGGGGCGGTCATGGTTGCCTTTAAATCTTTTGAAGACTCTCAAAAAATTTTACCCTACCAAGCTCTTTTTATTGGTTTTAAAAAGTTTTTTCCACTGTTGTGGGCAAATTTAATTCATTCTTTAGCTTACGGCATTGGCTTTATTATGTTGGTTTTACCTGGGTTTTATCTTTACTCTAGATTAGGTTTGTTTTCCGCATACATCATGTTTGAAGGAAAGAGCGCCATGGATGCCATTAGCGAGTCTTGGCAAGATACAGAAACACACCAAATTAAGCTCTTTGTCTTGACCTCAACTTTCTTAGGTATTCAGATTCTCTTTGGTTTAATTGGAAGTTTTGGAGAGGGCTCCTTGAATACAAGTTTACTTTTTTTAATTGCAGCCAGCTTAGTAAAGTACATGACCTTAATGCCATTATTCTATCTATACTTTAGCCTCTATCAGTCACTCAAAAAATAATTTACCATGCGTCGATCTCCACACTTATTTAAAATCAAATGAAAATACTGGTTATGGGCCTTCCCGGCAGCGGCAAAACTTACCTTACCGAAAGACTTGTGCCCTTGCTCAGTGCGGCCTGGTATAACGCTGATAAGGTTCGAGAAATGGCTAATGATTGGGATTTTTCTGATGCTGGAAGAACACGTCAATCTATGAGAATGAGAACTTTTGCTGACTTTGAAAAGCAGCATGAAAGATTTGTTATTTGTGACTTTGTTTGTCCCACAGAGGCCACTAGGAAAAATTTTGATGCAGATCTAACAATTTGGATGGATACAATTAAAGAGGGTAGATATGAGGATACCAATAAAATTTTTGAAGAGCCCACTCAAGTAGATTTTCATATCACTGAATGGAACGAAGAAAATCATGAAGAGATTGCAAAGGAGATTTTAAAAAATGTTTGATTGGAAAAAACCAACGGTTCAGATGCTTGGAAGATGGCAGCCCTGGCATGATGGCCACCAAGCTCTATTTAAGAGGTGCGTTGCAAAAACTGGCCAAGTCATTATTCAAGTAAGAGATGTGCAAGGAGCCTCTGGTGGTGATGGCCAAGATGATAATCCTTTTGACTGGGATGCCGTTTGTCAAAACATTGAAGAAGGTCTTTTAAGAGATAATTTTAAAAAAGGCGTTGAATACCAAATTATGCTTGTTCCAAACATTGTGAACATTACCTATGGCAGGGGCGTGGGTTATAAGTTTGAAGAGGAGACATTTGATGAATCAATCACTGATATCAGTGCAACAAAAATTAGAAAAGAGATGAGGGATAGTGGAGATTTATAAGTAGATCATGCGGTTATTTTTTACCAACGTCTTATCTTTTATTCACCCTGAAGGCTGGAAATTTTCTGCAATTTTTTTAGCAGCATCCATCGCACTTTCTTTTCTTTGGATGCCATTAGCAATGCTTGGCTATGCCTTAACTTTATTTGTTGTTTGGTTTTTTAGAGATCCGCAGAGGACTACCCCCTCAATCCCCAAAGCAGTATTTAGCCCTGCAGATGGTGTTATTTGCTTAATTGATGATGCCCTCCCTCCACCTGAATCAGGCTTAGAGCCAGTTCTCATGAAGCGAGTGTGTGTTTTTATGAATGTTTTTAATGTGCATGTAAACAGAAGCCCTATTCAAGGAAAGGTTCAAAAAATTGCATATACAAAGGGGAGCTTCTTGAATGCAAGCCTTGATAAAGCCAGTGAGAAAAATGAGAGAAATGCATTGGTCATTGAAGCTGAAGACAAAACAAAGATTGTGGTTGTTCAGATTGCAGGATTAATTGCCAGAAGAATTCTAAGTTTTATTACACAAGGTCATGATCTATCGTCTGGAGAGAGATTTGGATTGATTCGATTTGGTTCTAGGGTTGATGTTTATCTACCTCAGGGCAGCCAGATTAATTGTGAGTTAAAGCAAAGGGTTGTTGCTGGTGAGACGATGCTCGCATCTTTAAGTTAGATCATGCAAAGACCAGCAATTCGGGCATTGATTCCCAACCTTGTTACTTTATCTGGTTTATGTTTTGGCATTACATCTATGCGATTTGCTTTAGAGGGTCAATTCCAAGCAAGTTTAATATGCATCTTACTAGCGGCGGTCTGTGATCTTCTTGATGGTATGCTGGCTGCATTACTAAACGCACAATCAGAGCTGGGTGCACAATTGGATTCCTTGGCTGACTTTGTAAATTTTGGTATTGCTCCCGGGCTTCTTTTATACATGAGCTTAATGAGTGATATGGGCTTGATGAGCTGGCTATCTATCTTAATTTTTATTCTCTTTTCTTGTATCAGGCTGGCAATATTCAATATCTCCAATGGTGCTGAGGATCAGACATTACCAATGAATAATTTTTTTATGGGAGTGCCAACTCCTGCAGGAGCAGTATTGATTCTATTGCCAGTCACTCACTCATTTCTTGGTTTAAATTGGTGGTCAGACTCTTCACATTTTTTAGCATTTTACACGCTTATTGTTGCATTTATGCTGATCAGCAACATCCCCACTTACTCTCTTAAAAGTCATTCTTTTAAGCTCAAGAAGTCGCACTCGATCAGAATCCTCATTTTATTTTTTGCATTTTTATTGCTGCTAATAAATTTTTTATGGCTCTTAATCTCCGTCTTAGCTGCCATGTATATATTGAGCATTCCTTTTTCAGTCAATAGTTATCGAGCAATGAAGAAATCAAGCTTGGTTTAAAAACCTCAAAGATGAGGAGACATCAAACTTAAAAGTATTTATAATCCTTCTTCCATTATGTGCAGCTGCACAAAATAATGGGTCTGTAGCTCAGCTTGGTTAGAGCGCACCCCTGATAAGGGTGAGGTCGGTGGTTCGAGTCCACCCAGACCCACCAGTTTCCAGTTTAGATCTGATCCGCAGCTTTTTCTGCAGCTCTCCAAACACGCATAAAGTTGCCGCCCCAAATCTTGACGATGTCTTCTTCACTGTAGCCACGTTTGAGTAGTGCTATTGTCACGTTTAGTGCTTCACTTGCGTCGTCAAATCCTTCAATGCCACTGCCATGATTGAAATCAGTGCCAATGCCCACATGATCCACACCAATTCGCTTGGCAATGTAATCAACATGATCGAGCATTTCTCTTAAACCTATGGGACCTAGCAGAGTGCTGATTCGATTTAAAAAATCTTTCTTCACAGTCATATCGTCTATTTCCCAGTAAAGCTCAAATGGGTATAAATAATCTTCATCTATCCCTGAGTCTTTGCGAACGGCACGGATATTTGCATCCATATCTGGATCTGAAGAGTTAAATAAGTAACCTCGAAATGGCGCAACATGAATCACTCCCCCGGTTTGACCAATGCGATCGATTTCTTCATCCGAGAGATTGCGACTAACGTCAGTCAAGGCACGGACATTGGAATGGCTGGCAATGACAGGCGCAATAGATAGATCCATTGCTTGCAATGCTGCCTGACTGGATAATTGTGAGATATCCATAATGCCACCAAGGCCATTAATTTTTTCTATTGCTGCTTTGCCTAATGTGGACAAGCCATCATGCTCTGCATCAGGCTCTCGCGTGCCAGTATAGCCATCAAAGAGCGCGCGTGATGAATCTGCAAAATCATTGTGGCCCATATGGGTGAGGGCAAAGACTCTCACTCCAGAGTTATACAAGGCATCAATGCCATCTATTTCTGTGCCAAGGATCAAGGCATTTTGAAAACCAAGAAGCAATGCTGATTTTCCTTTTTTGTGGGCTGTAATTAAATCATCTGCGCTCAGCGCTATGACACTATTGTTGGTTGTATCCGCTACCAGAGCCTTCACCGCTTCGAGCTTTGTTTGAGCAAGTATTTTTGCCGCAGCGTAACCATTAGCATTTCTAGGCATAGGACCAACAGCTACAGCCATTACCACTGCATCTAGGCCTCCAATGCGCATCTTGCTAGGTGCTACTTTTGATAGACCGTCCTTGCCAACATAGCTCGAAGGTTTGCCTGGTATTTCGATATCTGCATGTGCATCCAGAGTTAATGCTGAGGCATGTATGGCTTTTGCTCGAGTTATTAACATTGAGTCTTGAGCCAAATGCACAGATAGTTTTTTAGCCATCTTAGATTCACCACTACAGCCAACAAGGCAAGAGATGATTAAAATAGTAGGCAAAATTAATCTAGACATAAGATAACTTTACCAAGGAAATAAAAAAAAGGGGAAATGCCCTCATTGCAACATGGCCATCTTGTGGAATAGGCAATGGCCTGCTTTTTTTACTAAAATACCAAGGTAAGTTAACGTTAAGATAAAAATAAATTTTAAAAAAAGCATGTCACCAGTCTTATGAACATAAATTTCAATTCTGCAACGTTTATTACTGTTGGCATCCTGCTGTCATCTTGCGGGGGAGGTGGAGGATCCTCTGAGACATTGCTACCTGCTCCCTCAAGTTTTTTAGTCACAGCAGCTGCAGGATCTAATGGTGCAATCACCCCTGCAACTGTAACTATTTACTCAAATCAAACAACAACCTTTTCAGTGACTCCTGATCCTGGATATGTCACTGCTTCAGTCTCTGGATGTGGAGGCTCCATTATGGGTGGAACCTATACGACTGGATCTGTTGTTGCTTCTTGTTCAATCACAGCAACCTTTAGTAAATTTATGACCACGGTATTTGAAGCCAGTGCCTATGAATTACCTCATCCAGGCGCATTGATTGATGATATTTGCGAAGAGCCTGCTTCTACTTCTATTAACACCAGCATCCTGCTTCCGATAGATCTGAATAAAAATGGTAGCAACGATTTACTGATTCATTACTTTTGTAATGCAAGAATCTTTGGTCAATCTATGAGCACTCCAACCCCAGACGCCTTGATTGCTTTTAAAAATAATGGAGATAAAACTTTTTCCATAGCAAATGCTGAAGTCTTTGGTTCAAAAGAGATTCAATTTGGTGCTGGGACAAGAAAAGTTGTAACCGGAGATTTCAATGCAGATGGCTTTACGGATATTTTATATGCATTGAATAGAGAAGATGGAAGATCTCAAGTAGATGGTGCAACCAATGAAGCCCCTCAATCTGTAATTTTATCGAAGGGAGATGGAACATATGTGATTACTGAGCTACCTATTAGTGAGTGGACTCATGCAGTTGATGCCGTGCAATTGCCATCAGGAAAATATGATGCAGTGATTTCTGGATTTCGCAGCAGCACAGTTTACGGCTTTAGGCACAGCAATGGCGCAATGGCTGCAGTCACTGACTACTCAAATCCTGGGGGTCCCATCAATCGATTTGGTGCCAGCACTGTAAGATTTTTTCCAGAAGTAAGTGCAGGAGCAGGAAGCAAACTAGCAATTTCTGATAGTGGCGACTGCAGCATTCAGGTGAATGTTAGCGCCTTCTCAAAAGAGAGTGGTGCATGGAAATTTACCAATAAAACTGATTTTAATTGCAGAACAATTGCCAGCAGTTACGAGTCATACACAGGAGAATTGAGCGATATGCCTCTAATAACTTTAGATGGACAAGATTACACTGGGGGTGGTTACGGCAATGAAGAATCTTGCGTGCTCGAGCTGACCCCCGGAGATCCAAGGGTGGCGGTGGTACAGTTTTCTGCTCAACCAATACAAGGCAATTATGTTGCAGGCACTGTCTACAAGCAAAACGACTTACCAATCGAAAATAGATTGAATTTTTATAATGTCACCAATACTGGACTCTCTCTAAAAACAGGAGTTCTTATAGATGAAAAGATTGATACAAACTATAGAATTGATGCCTGTAGAGATATTAATAATGATGGTTATGAAGATATAGTGCTTCTTCAAAATGCTGGGTCTGGTGGCCAGGCAACCAATACCAGGGCGGAACCCATTGTTTACCTAAACAATCAAGCAAACCAATTAATGAGGTTGGACCTTACCGGAATTCCGATGGTCGAAGCAGATGATAACTACAGAGTCCATGGTTTTTTAAGCGATCTAAATGGCGATGGCATTGAAGATTTAATATGGTTTAGGCAGAGTCGACCCCGCATCAATGAAACGGATCTAGACCCAAATAAAAAGAATTTTATTCGAATTCACTTTGGTTTAAAAAATTTGGAGAGCTAGATTTAAGCTATTGATTCTTCTTTGCTAGCGAGATCACCGCTCGATATAAAACCGCAGGAACTATGAGCCAAGGCAATTGCGTTTGGAGCATTACTGTCCGACCATCAAACTCAAAGAGCTGTGGGTTAAAGTAACTGCCCATTGGAGACAATGGAGCCCAAGAGAGAGCCTTACCAGCAGACAGCTGATCATGATAGAGAAACATTTCTACAAATAGATTCTGTCCAATGCACCAAGTTAGCAGGATCGCAAATGCTGACCAGTGCCATTGGTAAAAAATTTGAGAATTCTTGTCACAAAGTCTCCACATGAGCCAAAGCCCACCCAAACAAATTGTTCCTGCATCAGCAAGAGAATTTACAATCCAATTTAAGTGCATGGGAATCCATGTGTTTAGAACCATAGACCTTCTGATCATTACAGAATCTCCATCGATGAATCCATAAGTAAAAAGAACTTCCCAGCCTAGAGCACATAACAAAAAAGATCCCACATAAATTGAGGGCACCCAAGATGGTAAAGACTGCCTAGATCTTAAGATGATGAGCAACGGTAATATCGCGCTCGTATATACAATAAAAATTACTCGGGCTTCTTCAAAAGTCATACCTAGATATTACTATGCATTGCACTCATTAAGCTAAGAATTATGTGTGATAATATTCATATAACTGCAAAGGGGCGGCCATTTCGGCCTGAGACTTTCACAAGAACCCTTTGAACCTGATCCATATAATAATGGCGGAGGAATTGCATGAATATTACCAAAAACAGTGCGCTTGTTTTTTTACTGACAACGCTGATCTCTTTTTTTAGTATAGAAGTTTTCTCAGAAACTATCGAAGAGATAGTGGTGAAAGGCAGCTGGAGACAAACTTCCGTCTCTCAAGAAGATTCTAGTGTGCTTATTCTAGGTTCCGAGGCTATTAAAGCTCAGTCAATGAAGCACTTTGAACAGCTATCTTTTTTAGTTCCAAATTTAAATTTTGCTGCAAGTGATTCTAGAGCTCGATATTTTCAAATCAGAGGCATTGGAGAGCGATCTGGGTATCAAGGCACCCCGAATTCTTCTGTAGGATTTTTAATTGACGACATTGATTATTCGGGCCAAGGCGGTATTGCGACGACTTTTGATGTAGATCAAATTGAGGTTTATAGAGGACCACAAGGATCTAGAATTGGTGCCAATGCACTGGCGGGACTTATTTATATCCAAACAAAAGACCCCACAGATACCTTTGAGGGCACCAGCGAAATAACAAAAGGAGCCTATGGAATAGCGAGCGCTGGAATTGCCTTTGGAGGGCCCTTAGACCAAAACAAAGACATTACGTACAGGCTTGCTTTAAGAAAAGATCAAGCAGATGGATTTCGTAAAAATTTGTATTTAAAAAGATCAGATACATCTCGCAAAGATGAGAGCACCAGTCGCCTAAAAGTGAATTGGCAGCTAACAGATAAGACAAAGCTCAAATTTCTAATTTCTCAGATTGATCTAGATGATCCAGCTGATATTTGGACCATTGATGGAAGTCTAAATACTCTTTCAGATAGACCTGGCATGGATTCTCAAAAAACCAACTCATATGGCATAAAAGTTTTTCATTCATTTGATGGTTTTGAGTTACAAAGTTTTACAAGCGCTACCGATACAGACGTAATATTTAGCTATGATGCCGATTGGGGCAACACAGATTCTCATGCCCCTTATACCTATAACTATTTCTCTGAGACCTTGAGGGATAGAAAATCATTTAATCAAGAATTTAGGGCCGTCTCTAATTCAGCCGACTTTTTAAAAGGCCATTTTATTGAGTGGGTTGCTGGAGTGAATTATTTAGAGCTCAAAGAAACAAACCTCAAAAAAGATGATGGGCTTTACGGCGATCCCTCTGATCCCTATGGGCCCTATGCCAGCAAATCTTCATCATCCAGTCGCTACAAGTCTACGAACTTTTCAGTTTTTGGCAATTTAGATTACCTGTTATCGACCTCATTAAAGCTTTCTGTGGGGATGCGCTGGGAAGATTGGGAAGCTGATTACGCAGATTCTTTAGAATCATTTAATCCAACAGATCAAATGTCCGGAGGAAAAATTTCCTTGATTAAAAGTATGGGCAATGGTTCGAGCCTCTATGCAAGCTTAGCAAAGGGTTACAAACAAGGTGGCTTTAATCTTGGGCTAGGACTGGGTGCCAACTCAAAAAATAATAATTTAGCTTACGATCCTGAGTTTTTAACCAATTATGAAATCGGAATAAATACCAAACTTCTAAATTCTCAAATCAACCTCAATGGAGTCCTATTTTATTCAGATCGCAAGGATCAGCAGGTTCTTATATCTACACAAACAGATCCAAGTGATCCAAACACTTTTTCGTTTTTAACTCAAAATGCAGCAGAGGGAGTTAATCATGGATTAGAAATCAAGATGGATGCGAATATTACTGAATCCTTGGGTATATTTTTTAATTTAGGAATACTTAAAACGGAAATTCAGAACTGGCAATCTAGAAAAGATCTTGAGGGTCGTTCCCAAGCTCATGCTCCTGAGAAAAGTTACGCGCTTGGATTGAATTGGACGCCAACCACAAATACATATTTAGCAATTGATTTGACAGGCAACAGCAGTTTTTACTATAGCGATTCCCATAACAATCAATCTAAGTCCTACACCCTGACCAATCTAAATTTAGGCTATGTTAAAAATCAGTGGAATTATGAATTATGGGCAAGAAATATTTTTGATGAATACTATGCTGTGAGAGGTTTTTACTTTGGCAATGAAGCACCAAATTTTATTGATACATTGTATGAAAGGCATGGTGACCCAAGGCATATAGGAATTTCAGTTCGATATGATTTCTAGCTTTATCAGTCAGAATTGGATGGAACTTACTGCAGTCATTTTTGCAATTCTTTATTTAGTCCTGGCAGTGAAGCAAAATATTCTATGCTGGATAGCCGGGATCATCAGCGCAGTTTTATTTTTTTTTATTATGCGCACTGCTGGTTTGTACATGGAGGCTAACCTACAAATTTATTATGTAGCAATGAGTTTTTATGGTTGGTCGCAATGGAGTAAGAGCGCCCGCAATCAAAAAATTTTTGTTGTGAACACTTGGAGTAAATCTCAGCATCTAATTGCTATCTCAATTATTTTGATCTTATCTTTGCTTTCTGGTCTAGTCTTACAAACATACACAGATGCCGCCCTGCCTTTCTTTGATGCACTTGTGACTTGGGGGGCTGTAGTGGCAACATACATGGTTGCAAAACAATTATTGGAAAACTGGATTTATTGGCTTGTGATCGATTCAATATCTATTGTTTTATTTATTGCCAGAGATCTTTGGCTGACAGCATTTTTATTCTTAGTTTACATAGTCATTATTTATTTCGGCTACCAATCTTGGAGCAAAATAAGAAATAATATCCATGCTTGAACTTGCCGAAAGAATAAACACAATTCCTGGTGAGTTCACCCTCCAAGAAAGCCTTAAATCAAGTCCCATTTCTCAAGTATTTTTATGCACTTACAACAATGCAAAGGCAGTCATTAGATTTGACCTTCCAAGCGCCTCTTTACTTGCAATCGACAGAAAAAATGAATTTATTCTGCTTCAAAGCATTCAACATCTAGCAATAGCACCAAGAATTCTTTATCAAGATGCGGTACAGGGGTTGATGATTTGGGAGTTTGTTGAAGGCAACCAATTCGCGCTAAATTCATCCAACCAAGAGAGTTCTCTACAATCGCTTGGAAGCACTCTGCGTGTGATTCATGGAACCAGCATTCCAAAACAATCCAAAGATATATTTGCTGAGTCTTTGAATTTGTATAAAAACTTATTAGAGAATTCATCTCACAAATTTTTACTACAAAAAACATTGAGTCTTTATGATGAATTAACTGCTGATGGCATCAACTATGTTTTATCTCATAATGACTTAAACAAGGGAAATATTCTTTGGAATCAACGATGTTACTTTTTAGACTGGGAATATGCTGGCTTCAATCATCCTTGCTTTGACATAGCTTCGCTTACAAGGACCTACCGGTTAAATAAAAATGAATTTGATGAACTGTTGATTGGATACAGTGGCAATAAAGATCTTTTCAATTTTCATAAAATCAATCAATGGGTAGTGTTCAGCGAGCTCCTGGATGAGATTTGGGAAAAAGCTGTCAGCTTACTTACAAAAAATACATTGAATAAAGCAAACTAAAAACAAATTTTTTGGCATACTAAATTTATATACTTAATGCATAGGAGCATGAATCATGGCTAAAGGCTTAGACAAACAAAAAAACGAAAAAAAGGTTTTTTTAATATGTAAATACTTTTAAAATAAA
>ENA-ORXF01000690-ORXF01000690.1-marine-metagenome-genome-assembly--contig:-NODE-690-length-23398-cov-10.747910_pt1 | contig 23398 bp, 44 predicted proteins | sample MGYA00237864_ERZ511476 | MGnify/ENA primary metagenome ERZ511476 (study PRJEB26306, sample SAMN06343908) | marine metagenome | isolation source: coastal waters | place: Atlantic Ocean: West Antarctic...
AAAGGTTGTGCAAATCTTAAAAAATCGCTGCCTTTTCTAGTCTTTTCTAATCTATTCTATTCTATCACATATTTTTAGAATCAGGAACAAAAAAAAACACTCTTTCGAGTGCTTAATTTGTTAGTAATTAGGTTAGAATTTAGCTACATAAGTGCAGTAAAATAGCTATTAAGATAAACAATAAAGGTACTTTCATATCGTTTTTAGTTTTTTATATTTATTATGCTTCCGTCCCACTCTTTACCATTTAGAAACCAAACAAAATTTCTTTGTTGTATGTTAACACCTTTTAAAGCGTTTAAACGTTCCTTTGTTGTATTGCTTTGCCAACCTGAATTAGTTATACTTAAGGTTCTTTCGGGGTCGTTATATAGGTATGCAATGGGGTTATTATGTAAGCTTAATATTGTAACGTTGGGCAATACCTCAACAGTCATGTTCTGCTTTTTAAACTCTTTAGCATTGTAAAAAGCTTTTGTTGCTTGTTCTGTGATTTGTCTCATCTTGTTTTTATTTAGTTGTTAAGTGTTCTTGTATTATTTTGGCTGTGTCGTATCTATCTACAAACAAATCTTGTAAAGTCCAAAAAGCCAACTGACATATGTTTTTTGCGTTCTCTCCTGTTTGGTCTATTTCAAAATCTGTATTTGCATCCTGTGAACATATCGCCCAACACTCCGAGTAATAGATACAAAAATTTTCTATTTCTTCATGTGTTCGCCTGTCGGCTAGTTCTTGCAGCTCGTCAACGTCTGTAATATCTCGGCTTATTGCGTGGGCTATTTCTTCTTCTATGCCCTCTTTTATCTGTTCTAAGCGTTCAAAGTTCTCTTTTGGTTTATTATCTCTTATATCTTTAATTTGTTGCTTTAATTTGTCTATAATATAAAGATAATTTTTTTCGGTGTTTGTTTCTTGATTTGTCATCTGTTTTGTGTTTAGTTGTTAATGTAATAATCTATTGCTACCTGTGATGCTTTTTCAAAGTTTTCACTACTTTCTTGAAACTCTTTTATTTTCATATCGTTTACACAATTAGTATAAAATATATATTTGTTCCATTCGGCAACATACCCATTAGAATCATACCAAACGTCCACCCAAACCTGTAAGTCCTTGTGTTGTATTAGTATATTTCCTGATTTGTCTTTTTTAATTGCTTTCATCTTGGGGGGGGTTATGTGTTAATAATATTAAAAATTAGTTTTGATTAATGCGTTTAAAAATGGTAAAACAAAAATAAAAGTAAATGATACTAATAAAATAACATCGCTTAAATTTACTTTGTCAGTTGGTCGCTCTTGGTGTTTCGGGTTTGTGTAATACTTCATGTTTGTTTAAATTAAATTATTATTTGATTATTTCTAAATCAGTTACTTTTTTATTACGTGCTTTACAAGACCGTAGTAATAATATAGCGTTTGGCATAATTAAACTTTCGTGTGTTCCGACCGTTCTAAGTAAGTTACATAAGTAATCAATTTTTTGTTCAGTAGACATTTTGCTTATAGTTTAAATTAATAATACGCAAATATATAAAACTTTTTTAATACAAAGCAAATTAATTTAATCTTTTATGTAATTTATAATGATTCTAAATAAGATTACTTTTTAATATATAGTACACGAATAACTAAATAATCGAATAAAACAAATAAAAAAGCAAAAATAGTTATTAACAAAGTTATTAACAACCTGATGCAAGTGCATACACATTTTTAGGCAGATTAATGGCAGTTTCAGGGCAGTTTCAAGGCAGTTTCAGGCAGTTTCAGGGCAAAAAAAAAAGGAGTAGAAATTAATCTACTCCAATTCACAAACAAAATTTACAAAAAATTTCCAAAAAAATTCACAACAAAAAATTAATTTGGCAACACAAAATATCTTATCTCATTGTATCTCAAGTATATTACGTCTTTGAAACTTAGGCTCACAAACGCTTGTAGGCTTATATTAAAGACTTCTAAGCTATCATATAGGCTTGGTTGATAGTTATCCTTTAATAACGCCTTGTCTTCCTTTAAACCGAACTTGCAGAGTATGTGCTTTCTTTCTCTCTGTTTTCTCTCGTACTCCATAAAGAACATAGTATTGCTGCACTTTAGTTTGTGCATTAGGTTCTTTGCTTTGTCTTGCGTTATTGTTTTGTTCATCTGATGAATTATATTGATTGATTAAGTTTGGGTGAAGGGTGTAGTTAGTGTTGTACTACATACCCCCTAGCACCCCCTATATCCCCTAGTGTTCCCCTGTATCAGAGTATCTTTCCTGCATCCTTTCATCGTATTCAAATTGCTCTATAATATCAGGATAAGCACCGCTACACTCTATACATACTGACACTACTTCATCGTCTATCATTGTGCTTTCTTCCTGACTACCACAACAAGATGTAACATCATCATTGTATTCGGGTGCTTCTAATTTCCATTGGTCGTAACTTCTACTCATTGTCTTGTGTTTTAGTTGTTATTAATTGTTTTGCTTTGACAAACATACAACTATATTTTAAATAAACAAAAACTTTTTTAGTTAAAAGCAAAGAAACTTTCAGTTACTAGAGAGGAAAATTATTTATTATATGTCTTTCCTTTCAATAACATATTGATAATGGGCTGACTAACGCTATATTTTCTAGCCAATTCGTTCTGACTTATGCCGCCCAACCTATACTCTTGTCGTATAGCTTCCGCTTCTTCAAGTGTAAACTTACGTTTGGCATATCCACCTCCACGCATATCTTTTCTATCGTAAATATTAATGCTCATCTTCTTTTGATTCTATTTGTTTAACATCTTCTGATTCTAAAAAATCATCAGAATATTTTATTAACTTATCTAACCTTGCTATCTCATTAAGTAGAGTGTCTTTACTAACAAAAGAGTAATCCTTTTTATCTAACATTTCTTTATATTCCTCTAACAATACTTCAATAATAGACATTTTAATAATTTTATCTTTCATCTTTTAGTTTTTCTAGTTCAAATCTTAAATGGTTCATAGCCTTTTCTATATCCTCAATGTGTTTATCCTTGTCAGTCATACCTTGTTCTGTTTTCTTTCCACAACGCAAGAGGTATGTCGTAGCAGTTCCAACATTGTACGATAAATCAAAGCCCGATATAACTTTCCTTGCTTCATAGCCATTGTTTCCTATGTAATAACTAGGAACAGAAATGTCTTCTTTTTGTTCTTCTATCTTTCTACATAGACAAGCACCACCGCAAGAGCAGTTTCTAGTGTAGTCGTAATAGTGTTTACTCTTTTGCATCACAATTCGTTTTTAAAATATTTATCAATAATTTCTTTGCAATTTTCAAATCCTTTTGCCACAACACCATAGTAACCCCTATCCAAAGCCTTTGTAATAAACTCTTTCTGCTCTTTGGATGCGTAGCATTTCTTATCTTTTTTAAGCTCTATAAACAATCCTTTGTGATTTTCGTTTGGCTCAAAGATTAACAAATCCGATACCCCTTTCAAATATCCTGTTCTCTTAGCTTTTAGCCTTTGAGAGAAATGTTTTTGAAACTGACCACCCATAGTAGCGGTAAATAAAGTATTAGGATATTGTAGCTTTATGTAGTTAACTATCGCTATCTGTACTCTTTCTTCTGTATTACCACTTTTCTCTGCCATCCTTTCTATTTTGTGCAAATATAAGATATAAAATAGCGAAAACAAATGTTATAACAATAATAATTATTTCTTGTTCAACCATTCTTTTTGTTTTTTGTATCTAACATCTTTTCTATGTTCGTGATGAAGAAGGAAGAAAGTAATTGTTGCACCTACTAGTGAAAGTGCTATGTAAATTTCATTCATATTTATCATTTTAATCTTTTTGCTTTATTAATTGTTTCAGATATTAAATTCTGTTGTTGTTGGCTTTTCTGAAAGTCAGTAACTAATCTTTGTTGTCTTTGCAGTTGAGACTTAGCTTTGTATTCTTTAAGCCAAATGTTCCAACTCCTTACATTTACAAAGCCACCACTTTCAGAATGTCTTATGCCTTGCTCAAATGCAAAAGCCACTTCTTTAATATCCATAGAGCCATAGAACCTACTAAGGTCATCTACAAGCATCTTACTCATCATAACTACTTGTTGTGCGTCAGGTCTCTGTCCTAGCATAATATAACACTTGCTTAACAAATCAACACAATCTACATTAAGATTATCTAAATCCTTATTATATCTACTCCAAATTTGTTTGCTCTTATCCATTATTTATTCTTTCTTATGGCTAAAGTTCTTTTATCTAACTTAGTATCTATTATATAGCCTGTTGTAAGAAAATATAAATCCCAAGTAACATTACTTTTTCTAGGATTTGTTAGATTCTTTAATGCGTTTAACCACATTTGCTTTACTATTTTATTAGTAGAATTGTCAATTCTATTTTGTATATATTTTGGATTATTTCTTTGCATTTACATTTTCTTTTATTACTAAAATTAACTCCATTAACTCATCGTATATAGTGTCTAAATCATCCGTTCCATTGTTTAGCTTTAATATCTCGTTTTCGTATGCTCTTGATACTTTAATAAGTCTATTAAACTTTAACTTTAACAAAGTTTTGTGTTTATCTTTTATAAGATATAATTGTTCATTAAAACATCTAAAAAGTGCTAATAACAAATGAATATCTATTTGAGTTTCTCTATCCATTGTTTATCATTTGTCTAGCTTCTTGCCAAGTGTCTAGTGATTGTTGTACTTTACCTTTTGATTGCTCTGAAGTTGAGTTCTTCTCCCAAGTCCTGACTGATGCCTTCCAATCTTTCATTGGATTCTTTCCTACTTTCCAACCATTAGAAGAATAGTAATCAAAGAATTTCTCTGCATCAACAAAGTTATTTCTTTCTATGCAGTATTCTTTTATGTCTTCAATAGTTGGCTTAGTAAACCTTTTAGCCTTAACCTTGTCTTTAACTATAACTATATCTGTATCTTTATCTTTAAGGGTACTTTCTACCCTTTGTGAACCCTTCAGATACCCTTCAAGATTATATTTATTAAGTAAGTTTAAAACAGATTTATGTACGTTTGAATTTTGGTTTAACTCTCCATATTGATACTCGATAAAGTCAGGTATAAACCATTTATCTCCATCGTCAAAAATTACTATTTTATCTAAGAAAGATTGAGGTAACATATCGTAAATTAAATTTTCTCCAACTCTTATTGATGCTACTTCAATATCTACTTCCCAAATTCCTGCGTGATTGCAGTCATCTAATATGTAGAACCATAATAGCTTGTGTTGAGGGCTTAGTTCACGAACAAAGCGTTTCTTCCACTTGTCCGTATCTGTCATTCTTTTTGCCATTGTAATATTATTTTGGGGTTAAATTATACGCAAAGGTAATATTAATTTTATTAATACCAAATTAATTTTAATTTATTTCTTTCAATATAAACCATCATCTCTTGGTCGTGAACAGAACCTTTGCGTGGTTTTCTTCCTCCTTTCTTAAAAGTACCCAATAGATTGTCTATTCTTTCATATAGTATGCCATCATCAAATGCCCAAGAAATAACAACAGGCTTTCCGTACTTAATTTGTTCTTCTTGACAATCAACAATCTTTTTCATAGAAACTATACAATAATCGTGGCTATCAATAGTTTGATTCGGGCAGCCTTTTACTTCAAATCCACATATTCTATCAAAGTTTTGATTTTTCATTTCATAGTCTACCGAACTAAAATCTCCTTGACTAGAATAACAATAAGCATATTCGTTGCAAAAGGTTTTAGCTGCTCTCTCTTGTCTAGCAAAATCTTTTGGGGTTTCAAATTTCATTTTTTTAAATATTGATATATTCTTGTTTTACTTAAACCAAAAATCTTTGCTATGTTTTTTACTTCCCATCCGTACCAAAACAATAATTTTGCTAAATTTCTTTTTAGTTTAGTTTTAAACTTTTTTAATTTTGTATAACCTTTAATTGTGCTATTGTAATTCATTTGATAATTTATTTATAATAATATAATATGTTTTTTAACAAAAAAATTGAGGGCAGCGTTCTCATCTAATAAGCTATCTACCCTCTTTTTTTTAACTATCTACTTGACAATCAAATAGTTTTATTAACATCCTTACCTTAAAAGGGTAAGTCAGATTCTTCTTTTACTTCTGCTTTCTTAGATGATTTAGCACCGCTACCATCTATTGCCCAAGCAAGTATGTTGTTATAGTAATTTCCTTCATACAAACGACCTCTAATGTCAATTTTACACTCTACATCGCTACCGATAGGCAGTACATCTAGCTTATCAATGTTGTCTTTTACAACTTCCATCTTTACTGATTGAGGATAATCTCCCCCTGTGTTTACCACAAACTCTCTTTTTTTAAATCCACTTTTGAACTCTTTTGTTTCAAAAATTGCTTCTAATGTTCCTTTAATTTCCATTTTCTAATTCAGTTAAATAATTAATTTCAGTTTTAATTCGTTCAATTCTATCGTTAATAATCAACGCTTCTTCTTCTAGTATAACAAGTTCGTCTTTTAAGGTAACAAAACTATTCTGCTCAAAGACTAAATCTCTTACCCTAATGTAGTTAATCATAGTTTCCTTGTCGTACTCTAAATATCCTTTCATCGTTCTGCAATGATGTATTATAGTTGCGTGGTTCATATCAAACACATCTGCTATTTTCATATAAGGTAAGAAATAATGTTTGCGAAGAAAATAAAAAAACATTCTCTTTCCTGCTACAATATTTGCTTTTCTTGATGTGCTTTCTAATTCTTTCAAATTAATATTAAAGGTGGTGCAAACCGCATTTCTTAATGCTTGATATTTTTGATATGTTATATCTTTATTTATCATTTTGTATGGTTTCTATCAAAGAACTAATGTTGTGAGATTCATTAATCTTTGGTTGTTGTGCTAAACATTCTATATGCTTTAGCCTTAACATACTAGGATTAGCTAAATACTTAGTGATAGTAACACCTTTAACTCCTGTAATTTCACTAAACTCTTTTTTACTTACACCTAATTCTCTCATAAGTGCTTCAAATTTACTACTTGCCTTTTTCATATTTATATTTTTATACTATTACTAATTCTATATTAAACTCTTGCTTATACAAATCTTGTATTTGTTTATCAGGTACACTCTTGTATTTATCTATAAAAGATGAGTTTATTCCCGTAGATGCTTTTTCTTTATTATTAAAACCATCATCTTTTATTTTTCTAATTTGTTCTCTAGTGATGCAAACTATTGCACCTGTTCTAGTCATTGCGTGTTTTTTAATTGCCATATCTAAATATTTTTTTAAATTGTTCTCTTGGGTCTTTTGGTATGTGGTCTTCTTGTAGCTTGTAAATTAATTTACTTGCTTCTATGTAACTAAGATGTAACATACCATTTTCTATATCTATTAGTTCTTCAGGTTCGTATGGAACACTTGTAAGTAAACCTTCAATAATTGATATCTGTGAATTACTGATAGGTTCGTTTTCAATTACATCGTCTATCCAATCAGACATTAACTTTTCTTAAAGTCTTCTGATTCGTCTTCTCCGAATATTCCTAACTCATAGAATCCCGCTAATTTTAGAACTGCTCTACTCATTGCTCTTTTCTCTGACATCTCCATAACATACCAAGTATTGCAGTTTCCATCTTTAAACCCTTGACCTTTAAGAGCCGAGCCAAATGTTTGTATCGTTTTCTTTCCATCAGTAGATGTTGCAGTAGCTTTTACCACACAAAAGTTAGGACTACATTCTACTACATCATAATTAATGTTAATGCTTGAGTTAGCTTGGATTTTGTCGATGCCCGCCCTTGTAATGATTGTGTAATGTTGATGCTTGTAAACATCTTCTGCTACTAAATTGTTTGCAGTAAACAATCTTCTTAGTGTTTCTTTTCTAGTTTCTGACATAATAATTTTATTTGAGGTTACTTAAAGTGGTTCTTAAATCTATTAATACTTCTAAATCTGACTTACGAGCTGACACTCTACCTTGAGTATATTCTTTCATATTGTTATTATTTTCGTTTATAAAAATAACCTCTGACTTTTCGTCATCACTTAAAAGAATTGTCAATAAATCTATTTTTCTATCTAAAGAGTGTAACACATCTCCTAGTTTTACATTTTGTACTTTAATATTTTCCATAATAATGTTTGGGTATTTGTTAATAACTGATGCAAATTTACATCAATTTTTTAATAAACCTAATATAAATTAAGAAAAGATTAAAGAAAGTTTGTTTTACTAGGGTAAATTATTTTTTACCTAAGTCCATTGGATATGTGATTGGTAGAGTTCCGTTGTTTAAGACAACACCACAAGCGATTACAGAACGCTTAGTAAAGTTTTTAGCGTATGCCATAGCGTATTGATTTGAGTCCGTTACACCACACCCTACTTGCATAGCAAAGTGTCTAGCAGTTTTTGTGCAATGCCAAGAAATACAACATTCCGTGTGTATATGACCTTGTACTACTGACTTACCCCAATTAACCATTCTGTTATGACCACCTCTTGCACCGCTACTTCCTGTTCCGTGTGTATAGATTACACCATCTTGTTCAAAGCTATCTGCAAATTCCCAAGTAGGAACTTCTAGTGCTACATTAAGGTCTTTAAGCCATCTTTGAGAGATTCCCATAGATACTGCTTTCCTAGATATAATAGCATCGTGATTACCAATACATACTCTAGCGTTTGGGAACGCTTCGTGCCAAGACTTTAACTGATTTATTGCTCTATCTAATTCTTCTCCCGCACCAAATCCGTCAGGATGTGTTTCGTGAAACGAGCTAAAATGCGAGTCAACCAAATCCCCTATAAATATTACATCATTACAATTATTTTTATTGTAAACATCAATGCAATGCTCTAGGTAAGATTCCCCATCATTACATTGTCCTTTGATAAAAGGTGCGTGTAAGTCTCCTACAATCAATACGTTACGAGTTTCCTCTTGTCGCATCTTTTGTATTGCTTCGTATTCAGATTCAGTAAGTCTTGGTCTAAATTGTTTCATATTGCAAATATAGTAAAAAAACACTATAAAAAAAAATGAGGTGTAATCAAACACCCCATTCCAACATTTTCCCCAAAATGAATCTGACCTTGAGAGGGTCAGAAATTAAAATTATCAATTACAAATATAATCAAAATATCTATAAATACAATCTATTTTTTAATTTTTTCGTAAGAACGACCTCCGAAGTATGCACCAAAACAAGTAATACTTAAAATTTGCCATAGGTCAATCCAAGAATCTTTAATATCCATATCTACATATCCAAAGTCAACTAAAGTAAATGTAGTTAATACAATCATTAAGAAAGCTAGTGTAAGAGGTCTTATAGACTTTGTAAGCCAATTACCTTGCATATCTGCTTCCCAACGCTTAGTTACCTCTTGTTGCATCTTAGACTCGTAAGACATTATCATTTCCTCAAACTTATGTTTAAGTTCTGCTTTTTCTTCTTTTGATGTGTGTAGTTCATCGACTATACCGCCAACAGATTCTACTAACTCTTTTGCACCACTACTAAAAATCTTTCCTAAAATACTCATATCTTTAACTTTAACTTTATCTTTAACTATAACCTTAGCTTTATCTTTAGCTTTATTATGTAGGGTATAAATAACCCTTCGTGAACCCTTTGGCAAGGGTTAATTAATTATTGGTAAAATTGTCTATATGTATATATTCTATAAACACTTTTTCTTCTTTTTGCAAAGCATCTAAAATTGGAGGGTAAATTCTTTTGTATGCCTGTGAAGACTTACCTATAAAACCATTAGAAATTAATCCGTTGTTTTCTTGGTTGTCGCCCACGAGTAAGCATCCCGAAGTATGTTCGTCAGTATTTCCGCAATGTATGAGAATATGCTCAAAGTTAGGAACGTCAACGATATGTAACATACCATCGTGTATATTAGAAAATCTTTCACTATATTTTTTATGAAATCCACCTTCTTTTCTTAATTTAATTTCGTAGCATCCGTAAGGTATCATTGTTTCTCCTTTTACCTTACTTATCCTATACTCGTCTTCTAGCGTATAACAAAGAAAGTCATACCCTTTTGTAGTCTTTTGCAATAACATTCCGTTAGTGCTATCATTATGTAAATTATATCTTAATACAACTAATTCCATTAGCTCTCGCAATTCTCACAATCTTCTTCTTCTTCTAATACGTTTAACAACGCATCAAAACCGTTAATTACAGCAGACTCAGCAGTTTCAGCAGTTTCAGCAGCTTTTTCGCAATTACATTCTTGTAAATTTTTTTCGCAATTACAATTCATTTTTAATTTTTTAAATTTTATTTTTTTAAATTTTTGCAAGAATTTAATTTTGTCAATTCTATTTTTAATTCATTAATGCTGTCTTCACATTCATTAATAACCTTTATTTTTTTCTCAAGTCTTTGTTCAAGAACTTTTATATCTTCTGATAATTGACCTATTTGACTATACGCAATACCCATAGTGAATATAATACCTATTACCCAAATAATATTACCAATACTTAATGTAAAATCTTTTTGCATTATTTATCTTCCAAAAAATAAACTTGCTAATGCAGTAATAACAATAAGGTATAAAGACCACATAGCTCTGCTAATCATTTTTCTAGCGTGTGTATTTTGATTTACTCTAGAAACAACTCCAACATCAGGGTCAAGCAACTTTTTAGTTAAGTTATCCAACTTGTCATCCATCCCCCCTAGTTTCTCTTTCATTGAATCCATCTTCTGTTTCATTAACGCTATTTCTTGTGCTGTCGATGCCATTACAATCCGTGTCTTTTCATTATATCTTGTTGTACTGAAGTTAATTCAGCAGCATCAAGCTCTCTATCAAATACAACAACCTCGTTTATAAAACCTTCTGTTTCTAAAGATGTAGAAATAAATCCTAAACTATTTATAAGTAAAGTAGATGTGCTGTTGCTATTATTTGGTGTGCCTGTTATTTTTGTTAAGTTACTGTAAATTTCAACATTGTTTGTTGTAGCATCAGAACCTCTAGTAATTCCAAATAAAAACTTTGCAGTTGGTATGTTTTCCGTTAGACCTGTTGCATCAAGACTTACAGTACCGCCATCTCCACCTTTTGATTTTAAAACAACTCTGTTATCAGTACCTCCTTGATTAATTCTAATACTGTTTGCTGCATCTCCACTTTTTCCTATAACAGCTTCAGTAGTAGGATTTGAATTTTCTAAATCCAAAATCATAAATATAGTAAAAGTAGTAAGAGTAATCAAAGCAGTTAAATCTAATCTGTCAGAGTTAGTTCCATTTGCAGCACCATCAAACTCAAGTGTATTTCCACTTACCGTAGGCTGCCTAGCATCTGTGCTTTGTGTTGCGTGATTATTATTACCGCTTGTATCTAGCCATTTAATATCAGTATCTCCATCACTATCAATATCAGGAATAGTAATATTTTGTTGTTCTAAAAACAATTTTAAACCAAGCATATCTTTTATACTTGTATTTTTGTTTCCCGTTGATAATCCTAATCCTAATCCTAACATATCTTAGTCTGTATATACTATTTCTAATGTTCCGTTAAACCTTGCTACTGTTGCATCTGTATTTCCTGCTGAGATAGTTACTATTATAACATCTCCCGCAGAAAAAGAAGCCGAAGAACCCATAGACCCTGCTGCAAATAAATCTACATTTGTATTACCACCACCTGTTTCGGTAGCGGTAGCACCTAATTGAGTTAAATTAATAGCAGCAGCACTTGCATCAGCAGGAGTACCTTTATAAACTTTTAGATTTATAGTTTTTCCTGAAGTACAAGCTATAACACCTGCAAAAGCATTTATATAACCTGCTCTAGTAGCATAAAGCTGTGCTTGTGCAACAGCATCTTGTGCATCGGCAGTAGAATCAGTAACTACTGTGTCGTAAACGTGAGTTGAACCACCTGCAAAAGTAGGTGCGTGTTCTGCTGTTGAACTTTTACTAAAAAACCCTGCAACTCTAATGTGTTGCATACGTCTAGAATTGTCGTCAGCCCAAGTTAAAGCATTGCTACCGTTCTTTGTCAAAACTGTATTGGCAGAAGCCGAACTAAAGTCTTTAGGAACGTGAAGCTGAGTATTATCTAATGCACTATGTTCGTTACTTGCCATATTATATACTTGCTACAAAAATTTCTACATCTATGTTTTCCGATAATGGGTCAACTAAAATGCTTTCTAAATCAGTTAATGCTGTTACAATAGTTGCATTAGCATCGCTAACAGCTAATCCATCGTGAACCGTATAAAGAACAAGACTTTGACCTGCACCGATAAGGTGTGTCGCAGACATATTCGCAGTACCCCCTTCAGCTCCTGCTATCTGTAAAGAGATATTCATAGGGTTTGTGTCGTCTAGGTTTGTTACCCTTATATATCTTACATTCTCTAGGTCAATAGCATTGTCTGCTGTGTTTGTAGCTGTTTGAAATGTTGCTATCGTGCAGTCTGTATCATCTATACAACGAACTACTCTTTTGTAAACCTCTTTAATACTAGGTATTACTAAAGTTTTTGTTTGATTATAGTTAGTACCTGCTAACGTAATAGATTCAGTTATTGATACTTCTAAATTCTGTGCTGTTACTGTACTTGCCATATCTAATTATTTTGTATATCCAATTACTACACCACTTGTTAATGTAATAGCTGTTACTGTTCCTATAAATAATGTTGTTCCCGCAGGTAATGTCGTATGCAAAGCATCTTCTCCCGTGCAATCTGAAGCTGTTAAAGCAGCTACAACACTTGCAACAGGAAAATGTATGCAATAAAAACTTTTGCCTGTGTGTGCGTTTGTTCCCGTTAAAACCTGCACATCTCCTGAAGGAGTATTTCCAACCATTCTCATTAATGATTCATTGTCGTCTAAAAAGTCAAATGCCATTTTTTTTTATTTTATTTTATTTGTTTCTGTCGTATGCCCAATTCTTTAAAGCAATATAATTTTTTGAGTAAGGGCAGTCTTTACTCACATTTTTGCCTTGTTCTTGTTTTCTTGCTCTAGCTATATATGCAATAGCTTTTCTAGCTTCGGTTGCGTTAGCAGAAGTCCAATCAGCTTTCTTTTTTGAAAGTAATGTTAGATTTCTATTTATTGCTGTTCTTCCTATACTAGCCTTTTTACTACACTCAGTTTCAGACCATCTATTTAGCTCAGAGTAGCTCATATTTACAGAAGCTTTATACTCCTTAAATGTTTCATCTATTTCTTCCTGAGTAAAATTGTAAGGCTTAGGGTGTTCCTTGCCACACATCCAATTACCATCAGGCATTTGATGCTCATATCCGTCAGGACAGCTATTATTTTTCCTTACAGTACCGTTAAATATATGTTTTAAATAAAACTTTATTAAATCCATTAGTAAAAAATTATTCCGTTTAACTTGCTTGCTATATCTGTGTCAGGCATAGAGCTATCTCCATCTGTACCGTACAAAGAAAACTGACCCACTTGGTCATTATGCGTAATGTAAGCAATCATATCATCAAGAAAAACCTTTGCTTTTCTAAATGTATCGCTTTTCATTTGATTAAATTGCTCAACATTTGCAGGATTACTAAATTCAGATACATTAACAACTAAACCTGCTGAGGTAGTATTGTATTGAATTTCATTCATAACCTCAAATCTTACAAACCAATACAAAGCAGGTTTTAAGAAATGTGTAACAAGTATCTGATTGTGAGTAGATAGCGTTCCTCCCGTATGATTTTGAGTTTTTAATTCCTCGTAAAAATCTAATCCAAGCTCAGGTTTAATGTGTGCAAGTTCAGCAATATCTAAAATACTATCAGATATTAGTGCTGTGTCAGTAGCTTGATTAGTAAAAGCGTTTGCTATTACTTCAGATGCTGTTACAAAATTGTTATACTGTCTTACGTTTGCCATATTAGTCGTCTGTGTTACTTCGTTCCACTCTTATTGTCTGTCTGTCTGAAATTAATAACTCTCCATCTTCAATCTCAGGCAAATCTTTATTAAGCATTGCTCTTTGTTCGTTAATAGTAAGAACTTGCTTAGGGTCAATATCAGCTAAGAATGATATAGGTGGTTCATAAACAACAGACAAATCATCTGTATCAATACCAAGTTCTTCGTTTATTATTCTTTTAATAGGGTCTAGTAAAATATTTGTTGTATCTCTAATAACCGTACTCATTGCTAAATCATAAGCAATTCTAATCTCACTACCTGTATTATTCATCTTACCCGATGAAACTATACCACTCAAAGCAGGTTGCCATCTATGAGCTGTAATTATATTTTGGTCTGTTAGTTTCTGTAAATCTAAGAAATCTCCATCTTCTTTTTTATTTATAATCTGAACATCTGTGCTATTTGCATCATCTCCGTTCTTTACTAAGAAAAGTATTTTAGAGTTGTTCCCGCTACCCGTAAGAGTTTCTTTTGCAGTTTCCACAAATTTTTCTGCTTCTGCTTCGCCAAAATCTCCATTAACGGTAACAATAGCGGAAGGACTAAATCCATTCTTAAATGCTGTGTGATTATATTTACCTATTTCAAAATCTATTGCTATGTGTTCTAAAGCAGCTACATAATCAGGAAGTCCGTAAAAGCTAAATGTACTTTCGTAATCCTTATAATGTATTATAAATCTGCTTTGAGATATAACAGGATAAAGAGGTATTCTTTGTGTTTTTTCTTTATTACGTTTGTAGTTAGCCCAATCAGGGTTAAAATAAACGTGCTTTTTACTTTTAGACAATCTTGCAGTAGATGCGTCTTTGTGATAGAAGTTTATACCACCATCGTAAACAACACCTTCTAAGAAAGCATTACCATAAGTATAGTAGTCATCCGCTAATTTCTTAAAACAATCCTTTAAACTCTCTCCATTTGCGTTAACGCTTTTAATAAAGTCATTTAGTTGCTCATTTGATGTAGAAAAACCTCCACCTGTTGTGAAAGTTGTTTTCTGTGCAAGAACAGAACGATGCGTTGACGATTGTCTTTTTAGCTCTGCTAAATACTGTGGAAACTGATTGTCTTTACCAAATGGCATCCAATCTTCTCTTAACCTATCTAAATCTTTTACTTCACTAGAAACTTGCGGAGTAGAAAGATTAACAAAAGCGTACTTAGCACCAAAATTACTCTTTATTTGAGGTTTCGTTTTTTGCTTTTTGTTCTTTTGTATTTGATTTTTTCGATTCTGCATTTCCTTCTTTTGTTACAAAATTAGTATAACCCAAATCATAAATTGTTTTTAGGTCTTCTTGTGTAGCATCTGCCCACATAACAACAATACCTTCATTAAAGATAGTTTTGCCCTCTTTGTTTTTTGATATATACATAGTACAAATATAATAAAAAGGGTGCAAAGTGCAAAATGCACGATGCGTACCCGATTTAATTAATTATTAAGATAATGCCATTGTTCCTGCTATGTCAACAGTTACTGTACTTGATACAGTTCTAGGAAGCTCTCCTGAAGAACAAGTAATAGTAACAGTAACACCGTTTTCATCTCCTAAAGCAGTACCTGTACCACCTTCAAGACCTGTCATTGTAGCGTACATCTGTTGGTTAAAAGCACCTGAACCTGTATCGTGCTGAAAAGCAGCAGAGATACCTATTACAAACGCTTGGTCATTATGGTCAACCACAACAGCAGCAATCTGTTCTTGTAGTAAACTCTGTAAGTTACTAAAGTGTGCAGTTGTGCAGTTAGGAATGTAGAATGAAAGAGTATGCTCAAACATCATAACACCATTTTCTTTTGAACCACTTGTAGTTAAAGACCCTGTTCCTTGCTTTAAATCAAACAAAGCTAAGGCTGAACCATCAACTAAAGCTACTGAGTGAGCATCTGTTCCATCAGCAAACGTAGGTGTTAGATTTGATGTTGCACAGAGACCTATATGTCTTAGACCACCTCTTTTTTCGAAGTCAGTAGCAGCTAAGATTAAATTTTCTATTGCCATTTTATTATTATTTAAAAGTTAAAAAAATAAGAGGGAGTATTTCATCCCTCCTAGTTTGTATTAATTATGATATTGCATCAGGAGTATAGTAAGTACATAACTTACCATCTTTTAATGCTACACCTACCATATAAGCTACTCTAAATCTGTAAGCTTTATTGTCTTGTGAATACCATTGCTCAATTGAGTTTGTGTCAAAGTCAGTACCTATAACAAAAGCATCTTTTGAAGTTAACATAGCTCTGTGAGTTTCAGTAGCGTGGCTACATCCATTTATTTCTGCTACATCAGCAGCGATTGATACATCCCAATCTCTACGAACAACAATAGGAATACCTCTAAATGTTAATTGAGGAACACCATTTACTAAAGCACCATAACCCGCAGCAGCATAAGCTGAAGCTTCTAAAGTAGTAGCCATATAATCATCAGCGATATCTCCTGATACGAAGAAAACGTGATTTCCTGCTTCTAGTAATTCAGGAGCAGCACTATCGTACAATCCTTTTAAGATTTTTACACCATTACCCGAAACTAAAGCTACGTTGTCAGCTTGTGTCGAAAGACCTGCATAAGTTCTTGTAAGTGCAGTTGCACTTGCATCTTTAGCAGCTTGGAAGATACCATCGTAAATACCGTAGTGAGCATCAGCTTCAGCAACGTCAGATAACCAAATCTGAGTGTTAAAGTCAGCTTTTAATCCTTGTCCGATTAATTCTAACATAATGTCTTTTACAACACTACCTTCGATATTATCAAACTCAAATCCATTACGCATTAATTGACCTTTTATTTTGTTGAAAAGCTCATCTGCTCTAAACTCAATTTGAGCTTCAACTCTACTAGGAGTAATTGTAATTGTAGCACCTCTGTCAGAAATAGTCTCTCCTGCGAAAGCTCCATCTGTAAATGCTTTTGTAATTTTTCCAAGTTGATTGAACTTGTCAATTACAGTAGTACCTTTAATATTAGGTAATACTTCCATATATTGCATATAGTCCTGACCTAAAAAGATAGGTTGGATTACTGCTCTGTTTACATCGTATTGTTCAATAGTAGGTAAACTTGTTACTAATAATTCGTTAGCCATTGTTTTTTTTTATTAAATTATTTTAAAATTGATTTAGCGAAAGAATCCCAAGCATTTACTACAACATCACTTTCGTTGATTGCAGGGTCAGATTCAGATTCTACACTTGTTTCCGTAGCTTCTAATTTTGCTAAATTAGATTCCAATTCAGCAACCTTGTTAGTTAAGTCAGTAATAGTACCTTCTTTTTCTCCAACAAGACCTGCTAATTCTTCTTTTTCTTCTTTTAAAGATATAGCGTTTTCTTCAAGTTCTTCAAACTTGTTAACGATAACTTCATTGTCTAAAATAGAAATTGAAACTTTTTCAGCAGGAGATGAAACTTCTTCTCCCTTAACAGCGTTTAAGATTTCTTCTTTAACACTATTGAACCAAGTTTTTAATTCTTCAGTCATTTTTGTTTTATTATTAATTAAACTTAATTTATCATTTACCTCTTTTTCATTTACATTAGTAAATTTAGATAGGTCAAATGTAGCCGCTATCTTCATTGGTTCTGTCATATTATTAACAAATCCAAATTTAATAGCTTCTTGACTTGATAACCAAGTTTCTTTATCCATCATAATAGACAACTCATCATAAGTTAAGTCAGTCTTTTTTTGATATATTTCGATAATTTCACTTTTTATTTTGTCAAGTAAATCAGCAGTCTTACGCATATCTACTGCTTCCCCTGCTGACTGTCCAAATGGGTTGTGTATCATAAAAAATCCGTTCTCAGACATTTCAATATTATCTCCTGCCATTGCAATAACGGTAGAAATTGATGCTGCCAAGCCTTCAATCTTAATGTTTACATAACCCCTATGAGAACGTAAAGTATTATAAATAGCAAGACCATCAAATACACTACCACCAACAGAGTTGATTCTTAGAGTAATATCTCTCTCGCTTACATTCTTTACTTCTTCTATAAAGTCCTTAGCAGAAGTTCCGTAATCGCCAATCTCATCGTATATTGAGATTTCGACAGGGTTACCATCTGCTTTGTTTTCTATTGAGTACCATTTGTTCATAGTTGCAAATATATATATAGTTATTATAGACTTTGCGAAAAAAGTTGTAAAACCCTTATCTTATGTTGTTATCACTCTTAAACTTATCTTTCCCTCGATAAACTATTGTTTGAGCTGTTCTATCAGAAATATCATACTTAATAGATAAGTCCATAAAGGTATAGGTCTTATGACCTGCATTTTTCTCTATAATCTTCTTGTAGTCTGATATAACCATATAATCTCTTAGTTGCTTAGGGTCAATAAGTCCGCTTTCTATCAAATGATATAAAACATTTTTTATTCCTGCATCTTCTGAAAACTTAGCCCTAACCTCATTGTATATATTATCAATAAACTCTAAAACTACTTCTTCTTTGTTTTGTCTAATAGCCATAATGCAAATATACTAAAAAGTAGCCTGACTTTCAATATTGCTAACTCTACCTTGAGTTTGAGTTACATCACTCTCTACCATTACTACTTGTGTAGAACCACCTGCACCACTAATCATTTGTTGTACGTCAACTACTTCTCCACCCATTGCAAACTTCTCTCCCGTTGATAAAAAGCCACCATTAGCAAATTTAGTACCACCCCCTGCTTGATTCATAGCGGATAGCATTGGTTTAAACATTGCAGTAGAACGTTTGTTGATGATAGCTTCTCCACCTTCTGCTTCGTGTACTCTACCGCCTACTGCAAACTTAACACCACCGTTAGCGTGTGAAGCACCTTTAAACATTCCTCCGTTTGTAAGTCCACCGTTAGCAAACTTACCTCCACCTACGCTTCCCATTAGGTTACTTATTAATGGTGTTATCAAACTTTTCATTCCAACAGCTATACCAACTTTAGCAAGAAAAGGAAGTGTTTTATCTTTAAATAAACTAGCCATAGCTTCAAGTAATATTTCATTTACTTTCTGACTTAAAAGAGATGATATTGCTTCCTGTGCTGTTTCAGCTTGTAAAATAGTATTCTGTATATTTTGTAATTCCTGTTCTTCTTTCTTCTTTAGAGTTGCTTTTTCCGCATCAGATTGTTTTTTCTTTGCCATTGCAGTCGCTTCGTCTGCTGCTTTTTCCTTTGCTTTTAAATCTATATACTTTGCTGATGCTTGAAAATAAACAGTAGACATTTGATTTACTAAATTTAATTCCTTATTATAGGTATCTAGTTTTAAATCCAATATAGCTTGTTGCAATTCTGCTTCAGTAGAAATCTCTCCATCAATATATTGTTGTCTTAAATCCGTTGTTCCATCTGCAATTATTTGCTCTAACTCTTTCATTCTGTTAAAAACAGTATCGGGTTTGGGAATAATAAATGATTCGCCTCCAACAGGTTTTCCTCCCTTTGGAGTAATGGTTGTGGTTGTGCTATCATCCTGCTTGTCTAACTCAATTCCTAACTCCTTCATTAGTGCTAATTTTTGTTCTCCAAGCAAACTAGTTTCAGTTGCCAACTCAAGCATTTCTTGTTCAGCATTATTTAGTTGTCGCATATTCACAAGCATAAATTCTACTTCTTCATCTCTACCTCCTATATTATCATCTCGTCTTTTTTGTTTTATTCTTTCTCCTAAGTCTTCAGCTTGTTCTTGAAGGCTAAGACCTTCTTTTAAAGATAAATTGTGTTTGTCTGATAGCCTTGCAATATCTGCTTCTAAATCTTTTGCTTTAGCTCTTTTTGTACGTATAGCATCAGCTTCATCTTGAGCCGCTTCTAGTATCTTTTCGTCTTCTTCTTGTAAGAGTATCTTATTAACAAGCATATCATTAACTCCTTGTAATGATTTTTTTAATTTGTCATTACTTACTTTTTCTGCATCTATGTTTTTTAAATAATCAGGATATTGTGATTTTAACTCTTTTATTATTTTTACTCTATTAGCTTGACTTAAATTTGCATCACTCAATCTTGCTTCGTAACCAATTAAAGCAATTCTATCATTTTCTAATTCCTCGCTAAGTTTAGTGTCTGCTGCTAGTGTAATAAAAGAAATAAAGTCGGTAAAACCTTCTACTACCGCAGTAATAGCAGGTGCAATTTTTTCTGTTAAAACAATAGCCAATCCTTGCATTGCAGACTTAAACCTAAGCATTGCACCTTCAAGATTATCTCCAACAATGTCAGCCATATCTTTTGCTGCACCCGAACTATTTTCATACGCTTCTGTTTGTCTTTTGATTGCTTCTACATTATTCAACATAATTCCAAAAGCAGCAACCTGTCTATCATTAACTAAGCCTTGTATGCTTTCCGCATCTACACCTCTTTTATTCAAATCTTCTAATGCTTCTACTAATTCTTCGCTTGAACCAACCGTTCTACCAAGTGCTTTAGATAAATCAGAAGCAGGATTTGACATTTTTAGAAATATATTACGAAGTGATGTACCTGCAATAGATGCTTCAATACCTGCATCTGTAAGAATACCTAAAACAGAAGTTGTTTTTTCTAAAGAGAATCCTATTAGCTTTGCAATAGGTGCAATCTTTGTCATTGCTGTTTGGAACTTTTCAAGAGTTAATGCCGAACTCGTAAAAGATGCAGCCATAACATCTGAAACTCTACCTGCTTCACTAGCATCAAGACCAAACCCCCTAAGTGTAGAACCAATTACCGTTGCTGTTCTTGCTAAATCTTCTCCTGTTGCGGTAGCAGTATTAAGAGCAGCTTCTTGTGCGTTAAGAGTTTCTTTTGCTGTGAAACCTAGCTTGGAAAAATTTATTTGCAGGTTTGCCACTTGTTCCGCAGTAAAAAATGTTGTACGACCCAAATCTTGAGCAGACTTGTCTAAAGCTTTAAATTCAGATTCAGTAGCACCTGAAATTGCCTTTACCTTAGACATAGCAAATTCATACTTTTGAAAAGTTTCAACACCTCCTATAATAGCTTGACTTACCGCCCTTGACATTTTTTGAAAAGCACCCGCAGCTAAAGTTGCAACAGTAAAAGCACCTGCCATCTTACCTATAAAACCAATACCCGACTTAGTAGAGGTATTCATTCCCTTTAAAGACTTCTCAGTTTGATTTAACTCCTTACGAGTAGACTTTATAGAGCTAGAAAGTTCTTGATACTTCTTAGCTTGTCCGCTAGTCATACCATCTTTTGTTTCTTTCTTTACCTTGTTTAAGGCTTGTTGATAACCGTTTAACTCTTTTCTTAATTTAATTAAGTCGCTAGTTCCTTCAATCTGTATTCTATGTATAGTGGTGTTCTTTGCCATTATATTTCTTTTGGTAGTTTAGTAAATAATATATTTATATCCTTTCCGACAGCAGCCTGAATATCTTTTGTAATTTGTGTTCTGTTTGTATTTATAACTTGCTCAATAAATCCTGTTCTTCTTCCGTTATCTGTGTATTTAAAAGCACCGCTAGTAGGAGTACCCTCTAATTTTATTCTCCTTATAATAGCATAAGCTATTTCGTGTTTCTCTTGCTCACTAGAATATGGAATCGTATCTTTTCTATTTTCTATCCAATCTAAAATGTTTTGCAGTTTAGGAGAATGTGATTTCTGACCTTCGTTAAGTGCGTGAATATAATCTTTATCTGTAAACACATCTAAGCCCATTATAGAGCTTTTAAATGTTATTCCATCTATTATACTACCTGACTTAGAAGCCCTATGTCCTTGTTGCTCTAGCTCGCTTTTAAACTCAAAAACTAGTTTCCTTCCTATTTCTTTAAATACTTTTTGTAGGTTCTTCATTATATACCTTTAGCTTTATCAATAGATTTTATTATTGAACTTTCAATAGTTTCTAGGTTAGTGTTTAAATACCCATCAAAAACAGATAAGTGATATATAGAGCCATTAAAGAAAAAGTCTGTATTATTTCCTAATTTTCCTACTTGGTCGAATACAAAGTTATTTGCAGAAACAACACCGCTAGCTATTTGCGTTCCATTTTCTCTTACATATAATGTAGTTCCGCTTCTTTGTATAGTTATAAGTAGTCTTTTGCTGCTAGGCGACCAATATTCCCCATTAGCATTTAATTCGCTAGATGTAGAACCATCAAAACTTATTACATAAGACTTTAATGAACGTTCTCCTATTGATAAGAACATATTATTGTCATCGCTTTTTCCTAACAATCTAAAGTGTTTGTTTACAGGATTTCCTATTGGCTCTATATAAAAGAACATTGTAAAATCTCCTGTTACTGTAATAGCAGAATCTAAAGACATAAAGTCAGATTGGTCTGTATTAAAGTATATAGGAGCAAATTTGTTTACACCTTTAGCATCAATACCTAAAGATGGTCTGTTTCCTGACGTTGTTTGACTTAGTATTGATGTTCCAAAAGAACTTTTCCATTCTGTTATGCCACCGCTAGTATCATAAACCTTTGCAAAGAAATCAAAAACACAAACAGGAAGTATATTTGTTGTTGCAGTAGTAGTAGTAGTTCCCTGTGCAGTTGTTGTAGTTGTTGTTACTAATTCCGAGAATTTCTTTCTTAAATTTAAACTTTGCTTTGAGCCAATTTGAGATGCAATTCTTTTTTCGCTTGTAACATATAAGTCATTTAAATAAGAGTATTCTTCTCCACTAGAATAATTGTTTTCTGAGTATCTATAAACAACAGGAGTTTTAACACCATTAATAGTGCAATAAACCTTGTTAGATAACAACTTGTTCTCTTGTACGCTATATATCTTTCCCATTATAAGTTTAATCTATCTTTTATGTTCATAACTTGTCCTGCGTTATCACTAACACCTAAATCAAAATACTCTACCAACTCTACCTTTGTTGATTCTTTTAAGTGTGGCTTAAAGTCAATTATCTTATTTATCCTATAATAAAGACCGTCTAAATAAACAAGTTTTTGAAAGTCTAAAACCGCAATATCTGTTTTATCTAATCTTAAATAAACATTCTTTATTCTTGGCTTTTGCTTTAGTTGCTCAACCATCTTAGAATAAAAATGAAAATATAATCCTTTCATATCATAATCAGATGTGTCTGAATTTACGTTGTCAAATAAAATATTATTAAAAGATAAGTTAGGGTCTATTTCCACATTGTTTCCGTTGTAAGTTCCAATACTTAGCTTCATAAAATTTCCAAAAGTATCAGATTCGTCAGCATCATTTCTAGCATTATCTAAATGAAAGAAGTTTGCTCTAGTAAAATCTTTCTGAAATATATCTGAAGGTACAATTTCATTAAGAGAACTCCTAGAATATCCTGTTGCCTTTCCTGACTGAGAACTTAAATATTGTCTATTTCCTTGCGAAATAGGAAGTGTTATTAAAACCCTAGCACCTATATTAAAATCTTTATCAGCTCTTTCT
>ENA-ORXF01000695-ORXF01000695.1-marine-metagenome-genome-assembly--contig:-NODE-695-length-23281-cov-4.968497_pt1 | contig 23281 bp, 24 predicted proteins | sample MGYA00237864_ERZ511476 | MGnify/ENA primary metagenome ERZ511476 (study PRJEB26306, sample SAMN06343908) | marine metagenome | isolation source: coastal waters | place: Atlantic Ocean: West Antarctic...
GACCCTAAAATTAAATTGGAATTATAATTCTCTGCAATTCCACCTAAAAAAGAAGTAGCCTTAACCTCAGCCATAATATGACCTAAAATAGAAGATGTTGTTGTTTTACCGTGCGTTCCTGCGACTGCTAAACAAAATGTAGTTTCAGTAATTTTACCTAAAACTGCTGCCCTCTTTAAAATTGTGAATTTATGATCCAGAAAATAATTAAATTCGGTTTGATTCTTTGGAATTGCTGGTGTATAAACCACCAACGTTTCTTCTTTATTTAAAAATGAAATAGGAATATTTTTAACGCCATCTTCAAAATGAATTTCAATACCCAACGCCTCTAAATCTGTTGTAATTTGAGAAGGTGTCTTGTCATAACCAGCTACCTTTTTGCCATTCGCAACAAAATAACGTGCAATTGCACTCATTCCTATGCCACCAATTCCGACAAAATAAACAGTATGTATCTTCTTTAAATTCACTTTTGTATTAATTTTTCAATAGCGTCAACAATATGCTTTGTTGCACTTGGTAAAGCCAATTTTTTTATGTTTTCTGATAAACTTTGCTGTTTGCCAATGTCTTTGAGCAACGACTCAAAAACAACTGGAAATGTCTCTAAATCTCCTTCTTTAATGAGTATTGCTGCATGTTTGTCTACAATCGCTTTTGCATTTTTTGTTTGATGGTCTTCTGCCACATTTGACGAAGGAATAAATACAACGGGTTTCCCAACAATACACAATTCAGATACCGAACTTGCCCCAGCTCGTGAGATGATGATGTCTGCAGCCGCATATGCAAAATCCATATGGTTTATAAATTGATGCACTTGTAAGTGCTCTAATTCATTGTGTTTTTGATACTCCTCAAAATAAAATTTACCACACTGCCAAATAACTTGTACTTCTTGATTTTTAAAGAAATCTAAATGAGCTGCTACCAACTGATTTATTTTTCTTGCCCCCAAACTGCCGCCTAAAACCAAAATGGTTTTCTTAGCACTGTCTAACTTAAAAAAAGCCTTTCCTTCCTCTCTTTTCAAGTGGACAGACAGCAAGTCTTGGCGCACCGGGTTTCCTGTTTTTATAATCTTATCCAAAGGAAAAAAACGTTCTAAATCATCATAAGCAACACAGATATTTTTCGCCTTCTTACTTAATAATTTATTTGTAATTCCTGGGTAAGAATTCTGTTCTTGTATTAATGTTGGTATTCCTTTTCTGCCTGCCATTATTAAGGTCGGCCCGCTTGCAAAACCACCAGTACCAATAGCAATAGCTGGTTTAAATTTTTTAATAATTTTTGAAGCATTCCATAAACTATGTATCAGTTTAAATGGGAATGATAGGTTGTCTAGCGTCAGTTTTCTTTGAATACCAGCAATCCACAATCCTTTAATTTCATATCCTGCTTGTGGCACTTTCTCCATCTCCATCTTGTTATTTGCACCTACAAATAGCAGGTTTGCATCAGGATAGCGCAACTTTATCTCATTTGCTATTGCAATTGCAGGGTAGATATGTCCGCCTGTTCCACCTCCAGAAATTAATATGTTAATCGATTGTTTCATGCAATATGTCTAAAGGATTATCATCTAAAATATCTTCTTCCGTTTCTTGTTTCGATGCGCTTACACTTAAAATCATACCAAGCGCAAAACACGTCATCCAAACAGAAGTACCTCCGCTGCTAATTAAAGGCAACGTTTGGCCCGTTACTGGAAATAAATTGGTCGCAACCGCCATGTTTATGGTTGCCTGAAAAACAATTGGTAAACCAACACTTACGACTAATAATGTGCCAAAAATGGTAACTGTTTTCTTTAAAACAACAAAGATTCTAAAGAGGAGTAAAAAATAAATAAACACTATTGAAATCGCACCAAAAAGCCCAAATTCTTCAACTATAATCGCATAAATAAAATCTGATGACGATTGTGGTAAAAAGTTTTTCTGTACACTTTTACCTGGACCAACCCCTAAAGACCCGCCAGTTGCAATGGCTATTTTTGCTTTTTCTACTTGATATGCTTCTTTACCTCCTTCACTAGAAAAACTTTCTATCCTGCTTTGCCAAGTTTGCACTCTGTTTGGCATGGCATCTGGAAATGCTTTTGCGATTAATATGAAAAAGGTAAGTGCTAAAATTCCTGCACCAATAATAAAACAAATATATTTTATTGGATAACCACCAATAAAAACAATCACTAAAATCATTAAAAAAATAATAGCGGTTGTAGAGAAGTTTGCAGGTAAAATTAGGACTAAAACCAAACTCACTGGCAACCATAATTGCACCAAACTTTCTTTAAATTTAATTTCTTTTTCTTTATTTCTAGCTAAATACCTTGCTACAAAAACCATTAAAACTAAACCAGCTAAAGTAGAGGTTTGAAAACCAATCCCTACAAATGGTATGCGAATCCACCTACTTGCATTAGCACCTCCAATTGTAGTTCCTTGAGCCAAGGTAAAAACCAATAAAACAATTACAATTGGCAGCATTAAAACAGAACCTCCAGAGAAATAGCGATACGGTATTTTATGTACCCCATAAATAATAACAAAACCCATAAATAATAAAACCATGTGCTTCACTAAATAACCAAATGTAGACCCAGAGCCTACAACATACACCAAGTTTGTACTGGCACTGTACACCGGCATAAATGAGAATATGGCCAAAGCGGCAACAATTGCCCAAATGGTTTTATCTCCTTTTATATGTTGAAAAATGGTTTTCATTTTCAGTTTATTAAATTTTTTTTACGGTTCAGCTACTCGGTTACTCTTGATGAAACAATTACACGACATCACCACTTAAAGACTTCTTACCGCTGCTTTAAATTGACGACCTCTGTCTTCATAATTTTCAAATAAATCGAAACTTGCACACGCTGGTGACAATAAAACAGCATCTCCTTTTTCCGATAATTTATGGGCAACTTTTACAGCTTCTTCAGCGCCTGCAGTTTCTACGACAATATCTACCACGTTGCCAAACATGTTTTTTATTTTTTCATTGTCCAACCCCAAACAAACAATTGCTTTTACTTTTTCTCTTACCAAAGGCAATAAATCATTGTAATCATTTCCTTTATCAACACCACCAACAATCCAAACAGTTTGTTTGTCCATGCATTCTAAAGCATAGAAAGTTGCATTTACATTGGTTGCTTTAGAATCATTAATATATTCTACACCATATATTTTTGCAACATTTTCTAAACGATGCTCTGCACCCTCAAAACTTTCTAAGCTCTCTTTTATAGACTCTTTTCTAACTTTTAATAATTGTGCTGCCATAGTTGCAGCCATTGCATTCTTTACGTTGTGTTTTCCTTTTACGGTTAAAGTGGATATAGGCATCTTGAAGGTTTCTTTATTTATGTTGATTGTTATTGTCTTATTTTTTAAAAACGCACCGTATTCTAATTCTTTTTCTAATGAAAACGGGACTAATTTTGCACGTGTCTTATTCTTTTTTAACCAATTACAAATGGCTTCATCATCTGCATCATAAATTAAATAATCGGTCTCTTTCTGGTTCTTTGTAATCTTAAATTTCGAGGCAATGTATTTCTCAAAATCATATTCATATCTGTCTAAATGATCTGGCGTTATATTGGTTAGAATGGCAATATGACTGTTAAAATTTACAATACCATCTAACTGAAAACTACTCAGTTCTAATACATAACTATCGTGTGCTTCTTCCGCAACTTGTTGCGCAAAACTGTCACCAATATTTCCTGCAACACCTACCTTTAAATTCGCACCTTTTAAAATATGGTGCAATAACAACGTAGTGGTTGTTTTTCCGTTTGACCCCGTAATGCCAACAATGATTGCTTCTGTATATTTAGATGCAAATTCAATCTCAGAAATTACAGGTACTCCGTTTTCTTTCAACTTTAAAACCAAAGGAACTGTGTCTGGTATCCCAGGACTTTTTACCACAAGAGTTGCATTTAAAATACTGCTCTCTGTGTGCTGTTTTTCTTCAAATTCAATTCCGTTATTTAAAAGAACTTTTACATATTTTTTAGAAATTTCACCTTTGTCAGAAACAAAGACTTCATATCCTTTTTGTTTGCCCAAAAGAGCTGCACCAACGCCACTTTCTCCTCCGCCAAGTATTGCCAACCTTTTCACGTTATCTTAATTTTAAAGTCACAATTGTGAATACTGCCAAAAGAATTCCTATAATCCAAAAACGGACTACAATTTTACTTTCGTGATAGCTTAATTTTTGGTAATGGTGATGCAATGGTGCCATTCTAAAAATTCTTTTTCCTGCACCAAACTTCTTTTTAGTGAACTTAAACCAGAAAACTTGTAGAATTACAGACATGTTTTCTATTACAAAAATTCCTGCTAAAATTGGCAACAACAACTCTTTACGAATTGCAATGGCAATTACTGCGATAATTCCACCAATCGTTAAACTTCCAGTATCGCCCATAAAAACCTGAGCAGGATACGTGTTGTACCATAAAAACCCAATTAATGCTCCTGCGAACGCAAGAATAAAAACCGTCATTTCTCCAGAATTAGGAATGTACATGACGTCTAAATAATCTGCGAAAATGATGTTTCCAGAAACCCATGCAAAAACGGCCAGTGTAATAACAATAATAGCGGATGAACCCGCTGCCAAACCATCGATTCCGTCTGTTAGATTTGCCCCATTAGAAATTCCTGTAACTATAAAAACAACAATAAAGATGAAAACAACCCAACCATATTTTTCATAACCTTCTCCTAAAAAACTCAAGGCTTTTGTATAATCTAACTCATTGTCTTTTAAAAATGGTACAGTTGTTTTAGTAGATTTATGAGCATCTCCAAAGACCTTTATTCTGCCGTTATCTTGCACAATTTGTTCTACGACGGGCAATTGCTCTTTAATGGTTACATCTTCATGAAAATAGAGCATAGAGCCAACAATAATCCCTAAACCAACTTGCCCAAGAATTTTAAACTTCCCTTTTAAACCCGCTTTATCTTTTTTAAACACCTTAATGTAATCGTCTAAAAAACCGATTAACCCCATCCAAACAGTAGTAATTATTAGAATAATTACATAAATATTATTTAGCTTGGCTAATAAAAAAACCGGAATTAAAGTTGCTAGAATAATAATAATTCCGCCCATTGTTGGCGTACCTGCTTTTTGAATTTGCCCCTCTAAACCTAAATCTCTAATAGACTCGCCAACTTGTTGTTTTTGTAAAAACTGAATGATTCTCTTACCATAAATTGCAGAGATTAATAATGATAAAATAAAAGCTGCTGCAGCTCTAAATGTGATAAATTGAAACACACTAGCTCCTGGGAAACTAAACTGACTTTCTAAGTATTCGAATAAATAATACAGCATTCTTACTAATTTTTTAATTGGTTAAAACAATTTTTCACTTCTTCTAAATCATCAAAATGAGCACGAACGCCATTTATTTCTTGATAATCTTCATGGCCTTTTCCTGCAATCAGTATAATATCTCCTGCTTCAGAAAGTTTACAAGCTGTTTTAATGGCTTGTCTTCTGTCTAAAACTGTAAGTGTTTTTCTATAGTTTTCTGGAGAAACTCCTGCTTCTATTTCATCTAAAATAGTTTGCGGATTTTCTGTTCTAGGATTGTCTGATGTAAAGATTGCCTGACTGCTTAACTGAGAAGCAATATGTGCCATTTTCGGCCTTTTTGTTTTGTCTCTATCGCCACCACAACCCACAACGGTAATTACTTTTTCGTTACCCGTTCTAATGTCATTAATAGTCTCTAATACATTTTTTAATGCATCTGGCGTATGTGCATAATCTATAATTGCTGTAATTCCGCCTTCTGAAACTACATACTCAAAACGACCGCTCACACTTTCTAATTCGCTAATAATGGTAAGCGTTTCTAATTGCTCTAAACCCAATAACGCTGCAGTTGCAATAATCGCGGTAAGATTGTAGATGTTAAAAACACCAATTAATTTTGTCCAAACTTCAGTACCATCTACCGTTATTAAAGTTCCAGAAAGTTGTTTTTCTAAAATCTTCACCTTAAAATCGGCCAAGGTTTGTAAGGCGTATGTTTTCTTTTTTGCTTTGGTGTTTTGCAACATAAAGTTGCCATTTTTATCGTCTATATTCGTCAATGCAAATGCCGCTTTTGGCAAGCTATCAAAGAATACCTTTTTAACATTTCTGTACTCTGCAAAGGTTTCGTGGTAATCTAAATGATCATGAGAAAGGTTTGTAAAAATACCACCAGCAAAAGTTAACCCTTCGGTTCTTTTTTGGTGAATACCGTGAGAACTAACTTCCATAAAACAGAAATCTACACCTGCGGCAACCATTTTATCTAAATAAGAATTGATTGTTACAGAATCTGGTGTTGTGTGTGTGGCTTTAAATGCAGCCTCATCTACCAAAATTTTAACCGTAGACAACAACCCAACTTTATACCCAGCTTTTTTAAACAATTGATATAAAAGTGATGCAATTGTAGTTTTACCATTGGTACCCGTTACACCAATCAAAGGCATTTTAGAAGAAGGATTGTCGTAAAAATTAGAAGCCATAATTGCCAAAGCAGCATTTGCATCCGCAACCTGAACATAGGTAACACCCTCTTTTTGCACTTCAGGGAAATCTTCACAAATAATTACAATCGCACCAAGATAAATTGCTTTCTCTATGTATAAATGACCATCTACAGAAACCCCTTTTTGCGCAATAAAAACGTCGTTCTTTTCAATTTTTCTAGAATCGAAAACAAGGTTTTTTATAGCAACATTTGTACTACCAAAAACTTTGGTAATTGCAACGGTGTATAATATGTCTTTTAAGTTTTTCAGCCTATGATAATTTTAAGGTGATTGTATTTCCTTTGATTAATTTCTCTCCTTTTTCTAAAGACTGGTGTTCTACTTTACCAACTCCAGAAATTTTTACTTTTAAACCAATATTTTCTAATAGAGACATGGCATCCATACCAGGCATTCCTTTAACATCTGGAATTTCAGTATAACTTTTACCCAATATCGCATCGTACTCTAAATACTGTCTTTCTATCTCTTCAAAGTTTACTTTGTCTTCTACAGATTGATTGTCGACAGGAGTTGTGGTATAAATTTTCTGAGCAATTTCTTTAAAGACTGGCCCAGCAACGGTTGCGCCATAATATCCTTTTTCTTTTTTCGGATCATGAATGATTACAATGCAAGAATATTTAGGGTTCTCTGCAGGAAAGAAACCTGCAAATGAAGCTACATAATGCTTGTTAGAATATCCTGCAGCCACGGTATTGCCGTTCTCATCTTTATGTTTGGGAAGGTATTTTTTTGCAGTTCCTGTTTTTCCTGCCATAGAAAAATTTGAAGAATAAATATTATTTGCAGTTCCTTTTACAACTACATTTTCCAATACTTTTCTAATTTTACGCAAGGTTACATCTGAAGCAATTTTAGGATTTACAACTACTGTTTTAAAAACCTTCTCCGTCTTATCTTGTCTTCTCAATTCTTTAATAAAACGGGGTTTTACCATAACTCCGTTATTTGCAACTGCATTGTAAAACATTAAAGTTTGCATTGGCGTAACAGAAATTCCGTATCCCCAAGACATCCACTCTAAAGAAATTTTATTCCATCTTTTATCTGATGGCTTTGGCACTACTGGATATCCTTCACCTTTAATTTGAAAACCAATTGGTTTTGTAAAACCGTATGCATCTAATTTCTCAATAAATTTTTCTGGCTGATGATCATAATGCTCTTTAATCAACTTTACAATACCCACATTAGAAGAAACCTCTAAAACTCTAGCTGCTGAAATTTTACCATAACCACCTCTATGAGAATCTTCTACTTTAGAGTTATGAATATAAATCTTACCTTTTTCTGTATCTACAACCGTAGAAGTATCAATCATTTTATCATCTAAAGCGGCCATTAAACTCGCCAACTTAAAAGTTGATCCAGGTTCATGACTTTCCCAAACGGCATAATTTCTTTTTTCGTAATACTTTCCTTTTGAAGTTCTGCCCAAATTAGAAATTGCTTTAATTTCTCCTGTTGCAGTTTCCATAACTACTGCGCAGCCGTGTTCTGCCTCAAAATACTCTAACTTCCTTAACAGCGCGTGATGTGTAATATCCTGAATATTTACATCTATAGTAGTAATAATATCGTGGCCATCAATTGGTTCTTTTTCGTTAAAATCGGTAATTGGCTTCCATTGATTCTTCGCAATTTTCTGCTCCCATCTCAATCCGTTTTCACCTTGCATATAATCTGCAAAAGCACCTTCAATACCTGCTTCACCTCTAAAATCATCATACCCAATAGTTCTCTCTGCAATTTTACCTATTGGATGCGCGCGCTCTGTTCTGTGTTTTGCTATAAAACCGCCTTTGTAAACTCCCAAATTAAAAATTGGAAATTTTCTCATTTTTAAATAATCTGTATAGCCAATATTTCTTGCAATTAAAAAATACCGTCTTTTCTTATTTTTTGCAGTTCTTAATTTTTTCTGATAATAGCTAGAAGAATTCCCCAACATACTAGAAAGTTCCTTTGATAAACCCACAATATTTTCTTCAAAAACGGAACTATCTACTGTAACTAAATCCATGAAAATATTGAATTTAGACATAGACGTAGCCAGCAGGTTTCCGTCTGCAGCATATACATTGCCTTTATTGGCGTAAATAGTGTCTTGTCTAACGGTAAGTTCTGTTGCTAGTTTTCTATATGCATCTCCTTGCACATACTGAAGATTGATAACTCTTAAAATAATAGCCAACAAAAACAACGTCATAAAAGCAGCTACCAAGTAGAATTTAGTTAGAATGCTTTTTTTGTGAGTTGCCAATTTTAATTGTTTTTATAGGTTACTTTTATTTTTTTTGGTGGGGTTTCCGAAGGTTTTAAACCTCTAGATATTGCTTTTTCTCTGATACTAGACTCCATTTTCATTCTCATTAAAATAGTACCAATATCTATATACTCTGCTCTTAACTCTCGCTTCAACTTATTCAATTCAGCAATTTTAATTACTTTCTGATCTGATTTGTGAGCGCTAGAAATCATTATTAAAAGCAACCCGACAACAAAAATAATAATGCGCCAATTTTTAAAAGCAGATTCATCTGTAAGGAAACTTCCCCTGAGAAAACCATAGACACTTTTTTTAATTTTAGACATTTATTTTGCTGTATGTTGTTCGCTTTTGGCCGCTAGCTATTCGCTTCTTAATCCTAAGGCATCACTCTGAATTCACCCCTTTTTACTTGCCTTTCTTAAGAGTAGCAATTCTAAGCTTCGCACTTCTCGCCCTATTATTCACCTTAACCTCTGCTGCATTTGGCACTATTAGCTTCCCTACTTTTTCCATAGGAACCTCTATATTTCCAAAAACATCTTTTTCTGGCTCACCAATAAACAAACCTGTTCTTATAAATCTTTTCACCAAACGATCTTCTAAAGAATGATAAGAAATAACACTTAATCTGCCCGTTGGCTTCAAAAGAGTTGGCATTTGCAATAAAAACTCTTTCAATACCTCTAACTCTTCATTTACCTCAATCCTAATAGCTTGAAATATCTGCGCTAATATTTTATGCTCTACCGCATTCGGTAAATATTTCTGTAAAGCTTCCTTTAACTGAAAACTTGTTTCAATTTTTGCTTCTTGTCTTTTTTCTACAATTGTTTTTGCAATGTTTCTAGAATTTCTTAACTCGCCATACAAAAACAATATTTCTGCTAATTTTTCTTCAGAATAGTTGCCAATAACTTCCTTTGCAGAGATTTTAGATTTCTGATTCATTCTCATGTCCAAATCACCATCAAAACGCGTAGAGAAACCTCTTTCTCCGGCATCAAACTGGTGTGAAGAAACCCCTAAATCTGCTAAAACACCGTCTACTTTTTTTACTCCATTAAACCTCAAGAACCTTGAGATGTATCTAAAATTTTCTGGAATTAAAGTAAAACGTGCATCTTCAATTATATTCTCTAAAGCATCTGGGTCTTGATCAAAACCAAACAACCTTCCGTTTTCGCCAAGTCTGCTCAAAATTTCTCTTGAATGTCCTCCGCCACCAAACGTTACGTCTACATAGACACCATCTTCTTTAATAGCTAAAGCGTCTATACTTTCTTTTAATAAAACCGGACTATGATACTTCATCTAATTCTGTATTACCCATTACTTCTTCAGCCAAATCTGCAAAATCTACAGCAGCAGCGTCAATTGCTTTTTCATAATTGTCTTTGTCCCAGATTTCTATAATATTAACCGCAGAAGACAAAACAACCTGTTTTTTTATTCCAGCAAAATCACACAAATCTTTCGGAATTAAAACCCTACCTGCAGCATCAAATTCAACCATCTTTACACCTGCAGTAAATCTTCTAATAAAATCATTGTTCTTTTTAACAAACCTATTCAGCTTATTAATTTTAGTCATCATTAAATTCCATTCCTCCATAGAATACAATTCTAAACAAGGCTGAAAAACAGCTCTTTTTATGACAAAACCCTCATTTAAAACTGGTTGCAATTGCTTCTTAAGGGCAGCTGAAAACAACACCCTACCTTTAGCGTCTGCTTTACATTCATATGTACCAATTAGATTTATCACAACGAATTACTGTTTTTATAGATACCAAAAATATATAATTTTTACCACTTTTTACCACTATTCACCACATTGTTAACAACTAATTGGTTTTTTGAGTAAAACAGCTACACAAACAGTCTTAAAAATTGAAATAGAGTGATTTAGTAAAACGAGATTTATGTTATAAAAAAGAATTACATTTGCGCTTACGTAAAACGAATTGAATGATGACTGACCAGTTAAAAACCGAAGGGAAATTTACATACGCAGAAGCAGGAGAAGGACCTGTTATTATTGTTTTACACGGACTAATGGGTGCCTTGAGTAATTTTGGTGACACCTTTGAACATTTTTCTAAAAATGGCTATAAAGTATTAATACCAGAATTGCCTTTATACTCGCTTCCTCTTTTACAAACAAATGTTAAAAGTTTGGCTGGATTTCTAAAAGAGTTTATGGAGCTTAAAAAAGTAGACAGTGCTATTTTATTAGGTAATTCTTTAGGTGGTCATATTGGTTTATATTTTACAAAACATAACCAAGAATTGGTGAAAGCACTTGTTCTAACAGGAAGTTCTGGTTTGTATGAAAAAGCAATGGGAGATAGTTTTCCAAAAAGAGGAAACTATGAATACATCAAAGAAAAAACGCAAGGTGTTTTTTACGATCCAGCAATTGGAACGAAAGAAATGGTGGACGATGTTTTTAAAATAGTAAACGACAGAAGTTCTGTGATTAGAACTTTAGCCATTGCTAAAAGTGCTATTAGACACAATATGTCTGGTGACTTGCCTGACATGAATCAGCCAACTTGCTTAATCTGGGGAAAACAAGATGTTGTAACTCCGCCAGAAGTTGCTACAGGTTTTCATAAAAATTTACCCAATTCAGATTTATTTTGGATTGATAAATGTGGACATGCTGCTATGATGGAAAGACCGGAAGAATTCAATACTATTCTTCACAAATGGCTTACCGCTAGAAATATATAATCTAATGAAAATTAAGTCTGCAGAATTTATAATGAGTAACAGTAATGTTACCAAAGCCCCGCAAGAAAGAATGCCAGAATACGCCTTTATAGGACGTTCTAATGTTGGTAAGTCTTCCTTAATTAACATGTTAATGGAGCGCAAAGACTTGGCTAAAATTTCTGGAAAGCCAGGAAAAACTCAACTTATAAATCATTTTAAAATAAATGAAGAGTGGTTTTTAGTAGATTTACCAGGGTATGGTTATGCTTCTGTTTCTAAAAAGAAAAGGGTTATTTTTCAATATTTTATAGAAAACTATTTTAAAGAAAGAGAGCAACTGGTGTGTACTTTTGTATTGATAGACTCTAGACACGATCCTCAAAAAATAGATTTAGATTTCATGCAATTTTTAGGTGAAAATCAGATTCCGTTTTGCATTGTTTTTACAAAAGCAGACAAGCTAGGAAGCTCTAAACTGAACAAACAAATTACTTCTTACAAAAAGAAATTACTAGAATTTTGGCAAACGGTTCCAACGTCATTTTTAACTTCTTCTTCTACAAGCTTAGGTAGAAAAGAATTTTTAGATTTTATAGATGGTGTAAATGAAGATGTTGCCAAAGATTTTAAATAACCTTTAGACAAACTTAAGGCACTATTCCACTGCTCTATGAACTCCACAAAAGAGAATTTACAGGTTTTATTTGAAGACAATCACATTATTATTGTAAATAAAAGAGCTGGCGATATCACGCAAGGTGATAAAACAGGTGACAAACCTTTAAGTGATGTTGTGAAGGAGTATGTAAAAGACAAGTACAACAAACCTGGACTCGTTTTTATAGGCACGGTACACAGATTAGACAGACCAACTTCTGGTATTGTAATTTTTGCAAGAACCTCGAAAGCACTAGAGCGTTTGAATAAGATGCTGCGCGACAAAACAATTAAAAAAACCTATTGGGCACTTGTAAAAAATGCACCAAAAACTACTGCTGATACGCTTACCAACTTCTTAAAAAAAGACACTAAAAAGAACAAGTCTTTTGTGTACAAAAAAGAAATTGATGGTAGTAAAAATGCAATTTTACATTACAACGTCATCAAAAAATTAGAAAATTATTTTCTAGTTGAAATCGACTTAGAAACAGGCAGACATCATCAAATTAGAACACAATTAGCTCATATTGGCAGTGCCATAAAAGGCGATTTAAAATATGGTTTTCCGCGTTCTAACAAAGATGGTAGCATTAGCTTACATGCTCGTAAAATAAAATTCACTCACCCGGTTTCTAAAGAAGAAATAGCAATTACGGCGCCCACGCCAAAAGATATTATTTGGGATGCTTGCACCTAAACACGCAAAGTAAGGAAGCATGCTCACTTGTCATAATACTTACTGAATTTCCAAAGAAGTAAACTTGAAGGAAGTTCCGTCAAACAACCCTTTATCAGACAACTTTAAAGAAGGAATTACCAACAACGCCATAAAAGACAAACTCATATAAGGCGCCCTTAATTTGCTACCCATTTTCTTTGCCATAGTATCTAATTCGGCATAGGATTTTCCAATCTCTTCCGCAGATAAATCAGACATAATTCCCGCAACCGGTAAAGAGACTATTTTTTCTTCGGATGTATTTACAGCGCAAATACCACCACTATTTTCTATAATTAAATTTACCGCTTTACAAATAGCTTCGTCAGAAACCCCTATTGCAATAATATTATGAGAATCGTGCCCAACAGAACTTGCGATCGCACCTTCTTTAATTCCGAAGTTTTTAATAAATGCAATTGCGGGTGCTTCGTTTTTATACCGATTTACAACCGTCATCTTTAAAACATCTGTTGCTGTATTTGACACCAAATTACCGTCAACAATTAAAGAAGTTGCTTCGATTTGATTGGTCACCAATTCGCCATCTAAAGCCTCAATTACTCTAATTTTTTTTGAGGAAGATTCAAATCTAAAATCAGCAATTTTCTTTTTGTCTGTATTAAAATTATTCAACACTTCAAAAGGAACAGATTTCACAAAACTCTCACCATTTTTAGCAACCAACTCGCCGTTGATATACGTTTCTAAAACATTAAAGTTCTCTAAATTATCAACTGAGATAAAGTCTGCATCGGCTCCTTTATTCAGCAAACCAACATCTAAATTGTAGTGTTTTACCGGATTTATACAAGCAGCTTTTAAGACTTTAAAAACGTCAACTCCTTTTGCAACAGCTCTTTCACATAACTGATTTATATGACCTAATAGCAAATCATCTGGATGTTTGTCATCTGAACAAAACATCATGTTTTCAAAATGTTCTGGCAATAAACCAATCAAAGCTTCGAAGTTTTTTGCAGCGCTTCCCTCTCTAATAATTACCTTCATTCCTTTCTGCAACTTCTCTAAAGCTTCTTCATACGCAAAACACTCGTGATCTGTAGAAATACCGGCAGCAATATATTTGGTAGCATCTTCTCCCCTTAAACCTGGCGCGTGCCCATCAATAGGTTTGTTGTTGTTTTTTGCATGCTGAATTTTAGCAAGCACCTCTTCATCGTCGAATAAAACACCTGGATAATTCATCATTTCTGCTAAATATTTAATATCCGGATTTTCCATCATCACTTTAATATCGTTAGCATCTATAACCGCACCCGCGCTTTCAAAAGAGGTTGCAGGCACACAACTAGGTGCACCAAAATTAAATTTCAACGGAACTTTCTTTCCGTTTTCAATCATAAAATCTACGCCTTTTACACCTAAAACATTTGCAATTTCATGCGGATCGGAAACCGTGGCAACGGTGCCGTGAATCACTGCGATTTTTGCAAATTCTGAAGGCACCAGCATCGAGCTTTCAATGTGAATATGTGCATCTACAAAACCAGGTAAAATAAAATTTTCTTGATGGTGATCTGCTTCTCGAATTTCTAAAATCTTTCCATTTTTTACTTCAACCTCACCTTTAAAAATTTTCTTATTTTGTATGTCAACAATATTCCCTTGTACAATCATATTCGAAATTATTTGACACAAATTTACAAAGAATAAAAGGCGCTGTGCTGTTTATTTCGGATAGATTACTTGATGTAGCCGAATATCAAATTCATTTGAATCTTCTATTTCTTGGATGGGTGCAAAGAAATTCAACCCAATAAATTTTGCTTCTTTTTTACAGCCTGATAAAAAACGATCGTAAAACCCTTTTCCATAACCAACTCTGAACCTCTGAATATCAGAAATTAACATTGGAATAAAGAGTAAATCTAAGATGCTTTCCGCTACTTGTTCAGCATCTACTGGTTCTAGAACGCCAAATTTATTCAACACTAAAACAGTATCCTCTTCTAGATAAAAATGCGATAATGTATGGTCTTTAAAGTTGCATTTACTTACAACAATGCGCTTCTTTTTACTTCTAAAATAGGTAATTAATGGCGCAGTATCGATCTCTTTAAACTTAGGCATTGATAAAAATAAGTGCACATTTTCTACTTCAGAAATATCTAAACTATAAATCTGTTGGTAGATGCTTTCTTGAAACTCCATAATTTGACGCTCCGTTAAATCCGCTCTCTTTTGCTTGTAAAGTGCCCTGAGTTCTTGCTTTATCATTTTACAAATCTTTTAATATTGCTTGTGCTTTTTTTGTCAATCCTTTTACCACCATAGCATAAGAATGATTGATAAGTTCTTGAACCAACTCATCTGAAACATCACTATTATTCACAGCTATTGTGTTCCAATGCTTTTTATTTGAATGCCAGCCAGACTGGACACCATCATATTCTCCTCTTAATTCGGCAGCTTTCTCAGGATTACACTTTAGGTTGATATGCTGTTCCCCTTCCTCCCAAGTGTCTAATCTTACGAGTGCAAATATTTTCTCCATTACTTTAAAAACTAAAGTTACATCATCAAAAGGAAAGTGCTCTGTTGCGCCCTTTTTTGAAATGCAAGAATCTCTTAACTGCTCAATATGCATTTTTTAGTTATTACTAATATTAATTTAAAAGCACCTTTTTTACTATTTTAAAAGTATCTTTAACTATCAAATTTACAATTATTTTTTGCCATGGAAAATGAATTTTTAGACAATACAGAAATCATTAGCTATTCTGCTAAGACTTATGAAAAAACTAGCTTTTCGGCAACTTCTGAGATTCACCTATCTAGAGGCACAGACACCATAGAGTGGTTAAATACCTATGGTATTAAATATCAAAATGAATATAAAAAAATAATTCATCAAAATAAATTAGATGATTTTTTAATCAAATTACTGAATGATGAAGACCACCCAAATAAAGTAATTGTTTTAGACGATTTGCTGTTTATTACCACGCGTGTTTTGATAACAAAAGATGCTAAATTAGATTCTGAGCAAATGATTTTTATTGCTTCTACAGATTTTCTATGGTCTATTCAAGAAAAAAATGGCGACTACTTTAACTGGATTCGTGAGCGCTTAGAAGCTAACAAGGGAATTGTTAGAAAGAAAAGAGCAGATTATTTACTGTTCTTATTATTAGAGTCTATTGTAGACAATTATCAGGAAACTTATCAAGAAAACGCAGCATTAAACTCAGACAAATTAAGTGCTAACAATATAAAACCAACACCAGAATTCACCTCATTAGTAGAAGCAAGAAAACAAGAATTATTCAATTTTAAAAAAGCAACGATGAGTTTAAAAGACACGGTTGTAAAGTTAGAAAAGATGGAAATTGATGGCTTTAACGTGAAGTATTTTAGTGAACTAAAGGAGCAAACTAATAATTTAATTTCTAATATAGATTTTGAATTGCAAGAATTAGAAAGTAAAATAAATTTGATTTTCAGTATTCAAGGACACCGTTTAAACGAGGTAATGAAAACACTTACTATTTTGTCTGTCATCTTTATTCCGTTGACTTTTTTAGCAGGTATTTATGGAATGAACTTTGAAAATATCCCTGAATTAAAATCTGAGAACGGTTATTTTATTTTATTAGGAGTGATGCTTTTAGTCAGCGTTATTTCTATTTGGTACTTTAAGCGTAAGAAGTGGTTTTAAGACACAGATTTCCACAAATGTGGTATAAAAATAAATCTAAGGTGGTTCAACTCCTTTTTATTATTTCTTAAAAACAAGAACGGCTATAAAACCAATAAAACAAGCTGGATTTGTAAAAAATCTCTTTCTACTGAATACTTTCCACCAAACTTTACTTTATAATTTTATACAAAATAGGCTTGCTCGGTGTTGCATCGTTTTCAAAAGGTGCAATCATTAAATTCAATAAATATTCGCCATCTTCTACCGCGTTAGGCACATAGATAAATTCGGTAATGGTGGCATCTAATCGAACTTCACCGGCGGTATTCCAAAAAGCATTGTGTGCTAATAATTTACCACCATCTTGCTCTTTGTCTACAGAAGGCAAATCAATCAGTAAATGTTTTATTCCTTTTTCACGCAAATAAATAGCTGCCTCCTCTAATAAGTAGGGCGGATTTGTATTTGAGTATTGCATGGACATTTTGTCCTTTAAGTTGGGTAAAGTTCTAATGATAATCGCATCTCTTTTTTTATTTCGCAGAGCTGTTTTTAGCTGTTTCTCCGAAATCACAAAGTCTTTTCCGCTGCTTTCTGGAGCGACTGTAATCACCTCTGAAACAAAGAAATAGTGTTTTAAATGCTGATTTACAGAATGAAATGCTTCAGTAATATGACCAACACATTCTGTATGTGTAATGTGAGAATGCGGATTAAAATGGATGTTGTTGAAATTTACAACGGCACCTTCAGAAACTTTGGCCAGTTCACCATCAAAATTTTCTGGAAATATTTTTGGTTCACCTACATACCACGCATTTACGTTTTTTCTTGATGCATCTATGGCGATAGAAATATCTATAGGCTTAGAAACATCTATGGTAATTTTTCTAGAGTTATATTCTATAATTGCTTTCATAAATGCTAAAATTATTTTTATTTTTTACTAAAATAAATTCAAATATAAGTTATTAAATAAAGAGTACTCAAAGAATTTTAAAAATTAGAAAAGGAACTGCAACTAGTTGAGCATAAAAAGATCAGAAGCAATTCCGTCTACCAAAAACCTTCCTTTTTCGCTGGTTTTTAAAACGCCATTTTCAAGACATAACAAATCTTCTTCCATGTGTTTTTTAGATTGACTTTCTATATATTCAGAATATTTTATTCCGAAATTCTGCTCAATTTCAGCTAAAGAAACACCCCACATGGTTCGTAAACCCGTCATAATGTATTCATTATATCTATCTGTTCTCGACAAGGTTTCTCTTTCGATTGGCAATACGTTTCCTTGTATTGCTTTGATATACTTCGTGTTATTTTTAACATTCCAACTGCGTTGTTTTCCATCAAATGAATGTGCCGAAGGTCCGATTCCTAAATATGGTTTTCCAAACCAATACCCCGTGTTATTTTTACTAAAAAAACCTTTTTTACCGAAACTAGACAATTCGTAATGAATATAGCCTGCTTTACCAAGCTCTTTGGTCAACATTAAAAACTGTTCTTGAACTTTGCTATCGGGCACACTTTTAATCTTCCCTTTTGCGATTAAAGACTCTAAAGCTGTCTTTGGTTCTACAACCAAAGCATAACTGCTAATATGTGGAATGCCAAAACTTAAGGCTGTTTGAATGTTTGCCAACCATTCTTCGTTTGTGCAATAGGGAATTCCGTAAATTAAATCTAATGAAATATTATCGAAATATTGCCTTGCAAAAGACAAAGATTTCTTTGCTTCTTCTGAATTGTGCGCACGATTCATCAACTTTAAATCTTTCTCAAAAAAAGACTGTACCCCAATACTTAGTCGGTTAATCAAACTCTTAGAAAGTTGAATTATTTTTTCTTCAGACAAATCATCAGGATTTGCCTCTAATGTGATTTCAGGATGCGCTACAACCTCAAAATTAGCATATACTGCTGCTATCAAAACCTGAATCTCTTCGGTATTTAGAACAGAAGGAGTTCCTCCACCAAAATAAATAGTCTCAATAGTCTTATCCGCTAACTCGTCTTTTCTCAGTTCAATTTCTTTCACTAAAGACACAATCATATCCTCCTTTTTCTTCAAAGAAGTAGAAAAATGAAAATCGCAATAAAAACATGCTTGCTTGCAAAACGGTATGTGAATGTATATTCCGGACATAGATTAGTTATCAGTTTTCAGTATCAGTAAGCAGGGCTACTTGACTCCAAATTTAGCAGGGTTATTCACCATATAGTTAATTAATTTTCCTACTTCTACATTTTCTAAAGATAGTGTGTCAAACAGTTTTTGATCTACATAGTTGCATTTTAAAGCAAACAGTAACCAAGTTAACGTTTCCGAATTCTCAGCATCAGCGTCACTTAATTTACTAGAAAAATGTTTTGGATATTGTCTTTTTCTGTAAGCCTCAGAAATATTAGCAGACACACTTCTTGACGATCTTCTAATTTGATCCGTTAAAGAGTATTTTTCTTCTTTTGGAAAAGATTTAGAAATTTCAAAAATATTCATTGCCAGAGAAAATGATTTCTTAAAAGCTAATAAATCTATAAAACTCATATTATTTTATTTATTTTCGAAATTCGGAACCACTGCTACTGCTACTGCTACTGCTACTCCTACTGAAAACTAAGTATTATTTTTTAATTCGTTTTTCATTGTCTTTCACAAAACTAGCCCATCCTGTATAATTTTTTCCACCAACCACTTTACCTGAGTTGTAAAAATGACAAACTGCTGCTGCTAAACCATCTGTAGCATCTAAATTTTTTGGCAATGTTTGTAAATTTAAAAGCGATTTTAACATCAACGCAACTTGTTCTTTACTGGCATTTCCATTTCCGGTAACAGCCATTTTAATTTTCTTTGGCAAGTATTCTGTAATGGGTATTTCTCGAGACAAACCTGCCGCCATTGCAACTCCTTGTGCTCTTCCTAACTTTAACATAGATTGCACATTTTTGCCAAAAAACGGCGCTTCAATTGCAATTTCATCAGGATGATACGTATCTATCAATTCTATTGTTCTCTCAAAAATTAGTTTCAACTTTAAGTAATGATCGTCGTATTTTTTCAACATTAATTCATTCATTTGAATAAACTCCATCTTCTTTCCAACAACTTTTATGAGTCCAAATCCCATAATTGTTGTCCCTGGATCAATTCCTAAAATAATTTTTTCTGTCTTCACAATAAATGTCTTTATTCTTTTAACCTTAGCGAAACAATTTATGCGTTGCTTCTTTGCATTCAAAATAAGAGCTCGCAAACAAAACTAAGCATTGTATTTTGTTCTAAGCATGTTACTTTAAAAGAAACGGTCTAAAATACCTTCCATTTTATACCAAAGAAGAATTGCCACCACTAGCAATATGATTAGAAAAAGTCCTTTCGTAGGTTTCGATTCGTCTTTTCTTCCAAATTTCCTTCTAATTTGCATTTTGACTTGTTTTTAGTTGATGCCTATTCTTTTTGTTTCAATACAAACGACACTGCGTAAACTATACTTTTTTTACTGCCAACTGCCACTGAAAACTGCTTACTAATTGTTACAATTTCTTAATAGCTCTAAGCATTTCTCTTTTTCCTGGAGGTCCTGGCAAACGCTCTACGGTAAAACCAACCGCTTGCATTGCTCTTCTTACGCTTCCTTTTGCGGAATATGTTACTAAAATTCCGTTTTCTTTTAATGCCGTAAACATTTTTCTGAAAATTTCTTCAGACCACAATTCGGGTTGCACGCGCGCACCAAAAGCATCAAAATAAATTAAGTCGAATGCGTCTTCATCTTCAATATTTTCAAACAGCTGCTTTCTTTTTAACAAAGAAAATGTTTCTGAAATCTGATGTTTTTCTTCCCAAGAAACAGTGTGCATTTTATCGAAAACTGCACTGTCTTTCTCTGCTTTCAGCACTGAAATGAAATTCATTTTCTCCACTTCTTCCGGAGTCACAGGGTATGCCTCTACACCCACATAATCAATCGCTTTTTTACCTTCTAAATAAGTAATAAAACAATTTAAACCTGTACCAAAACCAATTTCAAGTATGGACACCTTTTCAGCGGCAACCAACTTTAAACCGCTGTTTATAAAAACGTGGTATGTTTCATTAATTGAACCATTTTTAGAGTGATACTGTTCATCTAAATCCGGTAAATGTATGGTTGTAGAACCATCTGAAGTTACTAAAATTTCTCTTTTCATACTGTTTCAATATATATTTAAGATTTCTCTTTTGCAATAAAAATCAGCGCTCTTATTTCTTCAATAAAACACCCGTTGCTTCAAATGCAAACTCCTTTTTCGGCGCAACTATTGCGGCAATTTCTTCTTTACTTTTTCCTGCATCTTTTGCATAATGCTGCAGTGCTTCCACTGGTGTAATTTGTACAAATGCTTTTCCTTCTAAAATAACTTCTTTTCCTTGTGCGTCTAACGGCATAAAAAATCCGTAGTTTTTAAAACGAACCATTGTTTCTTTTTCTGCTGCTAAAGGCAGTTTCATCCAACAGCCTTTTTTAGAACAAACTTCTTTAATTTCTGACGCAAATTTTACAGACAGCGTGTCTCCGGCAGTCATGCTATCAAATTTTGCCAACATTTCTTTGGAAGTAATGGCTTTCTCTTTAGAAATCTCACTTCCAAAAGAGGTATATGTTGCTTCTTTCGCAGCACTTGTGCTTTCATTAGTTCCTTTTTCTCCTTCTTTGCATGCCGCAAAAAAGAGCAGTGCGATGGCACAAAATTGAATTGCTAATTTCATCTCTTATTTTTTTTATCAATTGCACACAAATATAAGAATTTTAACATCAAAACCCCCGTTTTTATATCTCTTCGGATGAATAAATTATGTACATTTGCGTTGAAATTTAATCAACTTAACTATGAATTCTAATATAGAAATCAAACATATAGAAAAGTCTAAAATAGCAAGTGTAGATTTTAACAACCTTCCTTTTGGGAGTGTTTTTTCTGACCACATGCTAACCTGTACTTTTAAAGACGGAAAATGGCAAGAACCGATTATTACTCCCTTCGAACCAATTTCGCTTGACCCTTCTGCTAAGATTTTTCACTACGGACAATCGATTTTTGAAGGAATGAAGGCATACAAAGATGCTGAAGGAACCACTTTATTGTTCAGACCTTTAGAAAACTGTAAGCGTTTAAACAAATCTGCAGAGCGTTTGGTAATTCCTCAGATTCCTGAAGAAATTTTCATGAGCGGTTTAAAGGCATTGTTAAAAGTTGACGAGGCTTGGATTCCTACAAACGAAGGAAGCTCTCTATACATTAGACCTTTTATGTTTGCTTCTGGAAACGGTTTTCACGCATCTCCCGCAGATGAGTATAAATTCATGATTTGTACAGCGCCTTCTGGAGCTTATTTTGCTGGTAAAGTAAAAGTTTTAATTGAAGAAAAATATGCACGTGCTGCAAACGGTGGTGTTGGTTTTGCAAAAGCGGGTGGTAATTATGCTGCGCAGTTTTACCCAACGCAATTGGCGATTGAAAAAGGATACAATCAAGTAATCTGGACAGATGACAACACACACGAATACATAGAAGAAGCGGGTGCAATGAATATCTTTGTTCGAATTAATGACACCTTAATTACCAGCCCAACGAACGATCGAATTTTAGACGGAATTACACGTAAAAGCATCATTAAAATTGCTGAAAATTTAAAGATTGATGTTGAAGTAAGAAAGATTTCTGTTTCAGAAGTAATTGCTGCTGCACAATCTGGAAGTTTAAAAGAAATGTTTGGTACAGGAACTGCTGCGGTAATTTCACCAATATCAGGATTTGGATATCAGGAAAAAGATTACGATTTACCTGAATTAGACAAACCTTTTGCTGCGTTGCTAAAGAAAACAATTACAGATATTCAGACAAATAAAACCGAAGACCCTTACGGTTGGAGAATGAAATTATAACAAATAATAAGGATAATAGTAAAAAGCATCAATTTAGTTTGATGCTTTTTTTTATCTTTAAATTTTAAATTGAGACCATGAAACAACTGTTGCTTCTTTTTTGTTTTTTTCTAACTTCTTGTGACAAGGAAGTAAAATCGGTTAAAAATGAAAATATTTCTAAGCAATACATTACTGTTTTAGGAATTGCACAAGATGCGGGCTATCCTCATATTGGTTGTCAGAAAGCGTGTTGCGCACATTTTTATAACGGACACTACAAAAAGCAAAAAGTAGTTTCTTTGGGCTTGGTAGATACAGAAAATAAACAAAAATGGCTTTTTGAAGCGAGTCCAGATATTGCCACTCAATTGGCAGACTTAGAGCAAAATCATTTAAAAACCAATACTTTAATTGACGGCATCTTTTTAACTCATGCACATATTGGGCACTATACAGGCTTAATGTATTTTGGACGAGAAGCATTAGGCAAACACGGCACAAAAGTATTTGCAATGCCCAAAATGATAAAATATTTAAGCAAAAACGGACCCTGGAGTCAGTTGGTGGAATTAGAAAATATTGTTTTTGAAAAACTACAAAACGAAGCCACTATTGTGCTGAATCCACAGCTAAAAGTTACGCCTTTTTTAGTACCTCACAGAGATGAGTATTCTGAAACGGTTGGCTATAAAATTGAAGGAAAAAATAAAACGGGGTTGTTTATTCCGGATATTA
>ENA-ORXF01000696-ORXF01000696.1-marine-metagenome-genome-assembly--contig:-NODE-696-length-23255-cov-4.259945_pt1 | contig 23255 bp, 20 predicted proteins | sample MGYA00237864_ERZ511476 | MGnify/ENA primary metagenome ERZ511476 (study PRJEB26306, sample SAMN06343908) | marine metagenome | isolation source: coastal waters | place: Atlantic Ocean: West Antarctic...
TTTTAGTTTTTAGGTTAACTGCGGTTTTTTTAAGAAGTATTTTTTTAAGTTTAGTTTCAAAAAAGAAGTTAAAAGCATCATCAATAATTTATCTAAGAAAAAAAGTCTATCCTGATATGGGCGAGTATAAATATTTATCTGAAAATTTAAATATTGTTAATACAAGTGAGATTATTGGTATTTATCCATTTCCATCAAGACTTAGAGAGAAGTATGGTTTTTATTTTATTAGCTCCATTAAGGGAATGACTCTTAACTTTATTTTTTCATATATTAAATCATTAAAAAATTCGTTTTATAACTTAAGTTTTTTTTTAAAAAATGGGGTAGATCAAAGTATTTTCCATGCGTTTTGTTTTGATACTTTTAGATCAAATTCAATATTGAGTCTTTCTCCTTCGATTATTTGTGGGCAATTATTAGATAAACCTTTATATATACTTTTGTCAAAACATAAATTAAAGAGCACAAAAGTTGTTAGTATAAATGAATCATTTCGTTACCCTCCTAACAGGTCATTTGACTTTAGTCATCTGGATAAGTATTACTCAATGAATAAAATTGATGAAAATATGCAAAATACGTATGGTGGTGATATTAAGCATTTCCACCAAGTTGAATTTTTTAGAAAGGGTCAGCCTACAGAGTTAACAAATGATCTTTCAGAGGCTATTAAAAGTTACAAATATAGCATTGTTTTAGCAACAGGGCAAATTTTTGTTGAGAGAGGGGGTTATAATTTTTGGGGATACGATGAAGTTGAAAAATTTCTAAAAGTTTCACTTGGCCTAGCATCAGTTTTTAAAGATGTGTTATTTGTTGTCAAAGGTAAAAAGGGTGAGTTAAAACGTATGCCTGAATGGTTTGACACTCTTGCTTGTAAATCTAACAATATCTATGTAATAAATAGTGATAGACCCAAGGATCTCAAATACAATAATTTTGAGGCTTTAATGGATAATGTTGATTTGTTAATTTCGAGCGCACATATTTCAACCACTATTTGGCAAGCTATTGCAAGAAATAAAGCAGCAATTGCAATAAATGACATCCATCCTCCTTCAATTCTTAGTGAATTTAAAGCTTATGAGTGTAATTTAGATGAACTAAAGGATACAATTTTGTATTGGATGAGTCTTTCTAATTTAGAAGTCTATAAATCTACTGAAATTATGAAAGAGCGTTTTAATATTGGTACGAGTGATGGTTTGAGGGAAGTTGTTGAAGACTTACAATTATTATTAAAAAAAGACTAAAGTTAAAATATGATAAAAGAAGCAATTAATACTGTTAAAAGATTAAGTGAATCAAGCCTAATGTTTCTTGTTTTTATAATCGTGTTGTCAGTTCTCTTCGAGAGCTTTGGCTTTGCAATGATTGTTCCTTTGATGGAAGCTCTATTAAATTCTGATTCAGAGTCGACTATTGGAAAAATAATTTCTGATGCATTTGGTTTTTTTGGACTCAAAATGACTGTTGTAAATACTTGTATTGTGTTTATTATTGTGATGTTTATAAAAAATATTCTTAAAGTTTACAGAGAATATTTGAGAAGTGATTTTTCTTATCAGATCAAAGTAAATGCTATTGATCAAATAATGCAATCATATTTAATTATGCCATTTGGTGAGTTTATAAAAAATAAGCATGGCAGACTACTAAATAATGCAACTACTGAAACTCAAAATTGTGCTCAAGGTACTCTTCAGTTGGTTGAATTGATTACAGGTGCAGTAACTGTTCCACTTTTCTTTCTGCTTTTATTAATGGGAAATTTTAAGTTAACTTTAATTCTTTTACTTGCTGCTTCTATCTTATATCTTAGTATTCGAAAATTTATGTCGAGTTATGCCTCTAATGTGGGTAATAAAGAAATAGAGCTAAATCAACAGATTTCATCTCAAATAAGTGAAAATCTTTCTGCAATGAGGCATATTAGAATTCTTGGCATTAAAAAAGTTTTAATTCAGCAATTATTCTCCAGACTACAACAGCTTAAAAAGCTGCTTGTTAGATGGGATGTTTTTTCCTCTTCAACTGTCCCAGCGACTGAATTTCTTTTAGTGCTGGCAATGACCAGTTACTTTATTTTTATTGTTTCTTTGTATGGTCAAGATCATTTTACAAAGGTGCTACCTGTAATTAGTATGATGATAATTGTGGCATATAAAACTATGCAACAAATGTCTAGATTATTGACAAATAAAATGGCTTTAGAAAGGTATTTACCATCCATGAAGCTTGTTAAAGAGCTTTTAAAAAACACGCCCAATAAAAATATTTTAGGAGGAGATAGGAAAGATTTTGACTCTAAAGAGGGTGATATTAACTTTAACAACATAGTTTTTTCATATGATGATAAAAAAAATCATCTTGATAATATAACGTTTTCTATTCAAAGCAAAAAAACTACAGTTTTAATGGGCTCTTCTGGATCTGGAAAATCAACAATTATAGATCTTTTATTGGGCTTATATAAACCCAACTCAGGGAAAATTGATATTCAAGGTATTGATATTCAAGATTTAGATTTAAGTCTGTGGAGACAAAAGATAGGGTATGTGAGTCAGGATGTATTCCTATTTCATGCCACAATTGAAGAAAATATACGTATGGCTAGTCAAAAAATTTCTTCTGACGAGGTTGTAGAGATTACTAAGAAAGTTGGTTTACATAAGTTCATTATGGAGCTTCCAAATGGATATCAAACAATTGTTGGAGATAGAGGAGCTATGCTATCTGGAGGTCAAAGGCAAAGAGTTTCTATAGCTAGGGCTTTGATTATGAATCCAGATTTATTGATACTTGATGAGGCTACAAGCGCCTTAGATATTGAAACATCAATGAATCTGCATAAAAATATTTTTTCTTTAATGAAAGATAAAACAGTTTTCGTTGTTAGCCACAAAAAAGATATTTTAGAGTATGCTGATAAAACTTTTTATATTGAAGATGGAAAACTCAAATCAAACTAGTATTTATAACTATTCAGACATTATTTTTTAATTTAAATTTTTTCAAGGATTTCATTTTATGAGTAAAGTATTAATTACAACAGTACCTTTTGGAAACGTTAATAGATATCCTTTAGATTTACTAGAAAAAGAAAATATTAGTTATTTAGTAAATCCTCACGGAAAAAAACTTACTGAAGATGAGTTAGTTGACCTTGTTGGAGATTGTGAAGTAATCATTGCTGGAACGGAGCCAATAACTGCTAAAGTAATCTCAGAGGCAAAAAATCTTAGAATGATATCCAGAGTTGGTATAGGTCTTGATAGTGTAGATCTTCTAGCTGCAAAACATAAGAATATTGCTGTTTCGTATACACCTGACGCACCTGCACCTGCTGTAGTTGATCTAACTATGGGTTTAATGTATTCATTAATTAGAAACACTCATCAAGCGAATATTGAATTACATCAAGGTAAATGGCATAGGTATTTTGGAAAGCGGCTTATTGATTGTACGATTGGTATAGTTGGTATTGGTAGAGTTGGTTATCAAGTTCTAAAAAATTTGAAAGCATTAGGCTGTAAACAAATTTTATATTACGATAAAAATGTTAGATTAGAAGAAGACAAGAGTAAGCAAATAAAGTATGTTGAAAAAGAAGAGCTCTATAAAAATTCAGATATTATTTCAATACATACTCCTTTGGATTTTGAGACCAAAAATATGATAACTACTAAAGAGATAAATCTCATGAAGAAAAGTGTCTATTTAATAAATACTTCACGAGGTGGAATAATCAATGAAGCAGATTTACATTCAGCTTTAGTTGAAAAGTCAATTCTTGGGGCGGCAATTGATACTTTTGAAATAGAACCATATAATGGAAATTTAGCTCAACATAACAATTGCCTTCTTACATCTCATATGGGATCTATGTCTTTTGATTGTAGAACTAAAATGGAAATTGAAGCTACTGAAGAAGCAGTTAGATTTATTAACAGTAATGTTCAAGAATGTCCAGTTCCAGAAGAAGAATATAAAATGAGAGTTCATAACTAATCATTAAAGAGCGAGTAAGATATACCTTAAGTATTTCTTGGTAATTTTTTGATTTCACCAAATGCAAATGAAGGTAGTAAAATGTTGGATGATAGTTATATTTTTTTTTAAACAGTTTTTCTGATGAAATTAATAAATTCTACTAATAGTTTAAATTCTACAAAAAAAGATTTATATATCTTTGATTTTGATGGAGTTTTAGTGGATTCAGTTGATGTTAAAACTAAAGCTTTTATAGAAATTTATAAGTCATTTGGATCCAAAGTATTAGACAGGGTGGTTGATCATCACACTCAAAACGGAGGCATGAGTAGATTTGACAAATTCAACTTATATCATAAAGAGTTTTTAAATTTGCCGATTGAGCTAGATACAATTAAAAAATTATCAAATAGATTTTCCAATTTAGTAGTTGAAAAAATTTTGAAGTGTAAAGAAATCGATGGAGCTTTAGACTGCTTAAATTACTGCAAAAAAAAAGAAATTATTTGTGCTATTAATTCTGCTACTCCAGAAGAAGAGTTAAATTATATTATCTTAAAGAAAGGGTGGAAAAAATATTTTAAATATATATATGGCTCACCGAATACTAAATCAGATAATATGAAAAGAATTATGAGCAATGCTAATACTGATAATTCAAAAACTTTATTCTTTGGTGATTCAATTAGCGATTATCAAGCTTCAAATCATACTTCAGTAGATTTTGTAGGTATAAATTTTTACTCAAAGAAAAATCAAAAATTTCCTTGTTTTAATAATTTTATTGACTTTCTTAACTAGATGACTAATAAAGAGATAATTCTACTTTATGAATAGTGTAAAAAAAAGTTTACATTTGCTAAATATTTTTTTTGAAAAACACAATGTGAAATATTGGCTAGAGGCAGGTTCAGCACTCTCTGCTTACCGTGATGGTAAAGTGTTTCCGTGGGAACATGATATAGATGTTGCTATCTGGAAAGAAGAAATGCCTAATCCTGAGAGTTTTATTAATTTTTTCAGCAACGAAGGATATGATGTCATCTTACAAAAGGATTTCCCCTTCATTGATAATGTTATTCAGCTTCGATCAAATAAAAATCAAAAAAGTGAGCTGTTTGATGTAGATATCTATTTGTATACCAGACAAAATGGCCATGCTTATATGCGCTGGATACAAAAGCCTGAAGGAAAATATAGTCAACTGAAAAAAAGAATAATTTTCATACTTCGAAATTTAGTTAATCCAAAAACAAAAAAATGGAAAAGATTATCAATAGTTTTACCAAATATAGTTTTAAAAATAATTTTTCAGAAATACTTGACTTTCCATATTAATAACTCAACTTGTATTTATCATAAATTTCCTGAAAAGTATTTTTTAGATTTAAAAAAAATATTGTTTTATGGAATGCTAATTAATATACCTTCAAATACAGAAGCTTTCCTCACTCATAGATATGGCTCAAACTGGAATGTCCCAGATAGTAGTTTTAACGAATCTGGAAAATGGAAAAAATCTGAGGCTAGGGTCGAATTAGAAATGTCTCTTCTACCTAAGCCTAAGTATTATGAGCAGAATACTTATAAAGGCTAGTTGTTAAATTAAGGCAATTAATTAAATATGAATATTTTGCATATATATAGCGGCTCAATTGATAAAGAGATACCACTATTAAAAAACCATAAGGTTTCATCTTATAATTTAGGTATGGGAAAGGCGCTTGGTCCTGGTGTCGTTAATATTAATGATGCTAAGCTTTTAAATAAAATTGCACTTAAAAATGTAGAAATATATTCAGAATTTGTATACTCGCAAAATAAGAAATTTATTAAAAACCAGCTTACTGTTGGTAAAAAGTTATCATTGTATTTTCTTAGTGACTTTTCTTGCAAGCGTAGTGAGTTGTTTTCGACATATTCAGACTATTGTAATATTTTATTAATTAAAGATTATTGTAAAAATAATGCTTTTAATAAAATTATTATTGAGGAAACTTCATTTGAATTTAGTGAAGCGTTAAGATCAATTATTGGTGAAACACCTCTTGAGATAATTAACTTGGATACTAATAAATTTCAGTTGTCTAAGATTTTCTTTAAAAATATTTTATTTTTTATTAAAGTTGGATTTGGAGTATGGATCAGTAAATGCTTTATTAATAGAAGATCTTCCCAAAAAAATAGTAAGATAGAAAGTTTATTTCTAACAAGATACCCATTGCATTTGGACTGTAATTTAAAAGAAGATAAATATGGCAAGTTTTCTGAAAATAAATCTTTTTTAGTTAATATTTTCACTGATGACTTTCATCAAAAAATAGGATTCATGGAATTTCTCAGATCTTTAAAGCATCTCTCATCTTTCAATAAAGTTTATGTACTGGATCATTATTTATTATTATCAGATATTTGGAAGTCATTTATCTCAACATTCTTCATTTCAAAAGGTATTAAAAAATTATGTAATGAGAAATACATACTTAATGATATAAATTTATCATTCCATATAAAAAATGAATTATTATTTTCCATAATGAGAATTCCAAGACTATTAATGTGGCAAATGCCTATTATAAGATTTTTTGATAAATACGAAATCGCTTCTTTATATTACTATTTGCATGAGTATCCTTATGGAAGAATATTTACATATGTTGTTAGTTCAAAATTTCCTCAAACACGTTTAGTTGGATTTCAACATGGTCCCTCTTCAAAAAGAAAGATGCTTTATATGTTAGCAAAAAATGAGTTAAAACCAAACCAAAACTCATTTTTTTCTTTTTCAATGCCTGACAAAGTTATGGCTGAAGATAAATATTCTGCTGATATTTATAGAGACTCTGGTTACAAAAATGTGGAATTAATGAAGAAGATTTATAGATTATCCTATCTCTCATCTATCAAGCGTGATTCTATAGAGATGGATACATCTATAATAGCCCCTGGCCTTCATGATGGACTTCTGTTAATGAATATATTAAAAAAGAAAATTTTGAATAATAGAGATAAAAAATTTATATTAAAAGTTCATCCTCGAGCTGATAATCGCTACACAAGAAAGTTTAAGTATCTAGATAATCTGTCAATATCAAAAGAAGATATTAGTGTATTACTTTCTAAAGTTGGAAAAGTTTATGCAACATATAGTTCAGTAGCTATTGAGGCAGCGTTACTTAAAATTGATGTAGAAATTGTAGACTTGCCTGGAAAAATCAACGAAAGTCCACTTTATGATAAAGATTTTATTAAAGATATTGATAATTTAAAATATTAATCATGTTGAAATATGTAAAAAAATTATTTTGGATTATATTTTAATATGAAAATTTCTTTATTTATTGCAGGCTTAGGTAATGGTGGGGCAGAAAGGGTGTTCATTAAACTATTTAAATATTTTAAAAAGATGGGCTATGATGTGGATCTTGTTTGTGCAACACAAAAAGGGGGCTTAGTAGATAATGTTGACTTAGACGTTAAATATCTAGGGGCTAGTTTTGGATATTTAAGTTTCTATCGTTATTATAAGTATCTAAATGAAAGAAAGCCTGATGTAGTTATAGCAACGTTATCAAGTTCAATTGTTACAGCTGCTTTTATTAAATTTTTTTTCATGAACACACCTTATAAATTAATATGCCGAATTGCAAACGTTTATCAAGAACCTAACTCTTTAATTGGTCAAATTAATTTAGTTTTCCAAAAATACGCGCTAAAAATTTCTGATGGCATTATCGCTAATAGTAATGCAACTTTGGATTCTGTTTCAAATATTTTAAAAATTGAAGCAACTAATATGAAATCGCAAATTATAAGTAATCCAGTTCTCGAAGATGATTTTTTGATTAAATATAAAAAACCAAAAAACAATGATAAGAAAACTAATAAACGTATCATAATTATTGGTCGTTATGTTCCACAAAAAAGAATTGATCACGCAGTAAAGGCGTTCTTTTTAGTTCAAAAAAAAATAAGTAACTGTAAATTAACTATTGTAGGAGATGGTCCAGGAAGACAAAAAATTTTACATTTGATTAATCAATATCAAATTATGGATAAAGTTAAATTGATAGATTTTTGCCCTGATGTACCCAGATTGTTAGGTGAGTTTGACTGCATGATAAGCACCTCTAAGTTTGAAGGTTTTGGAAATGTTTTAATAGAAGGTTTAGCATTTTGTGATAATTTGATAGCTTACAAGTCAATTGGAGGTGCTTCTGAACTTCTTATAGGGACAAATGCAATATTAATTGAAGATGGGAATATCAATAAACTTGCTGATGCTATGATTGATATTCTTTCTCAAGATTTTCATCATAGAACTGCTTCTAAAAAGTACTTATCAAACTTTACAGTATCTAAGGTTGGAGAAGAGTATTTATCTTTCATAGCAGATGTGGCTAATGAAAATTAAAAAAATACTTTTTAACTGTACAACTAATGTTAAGGGCGGAACACTTCAAAATGCAGCTAATTTTATTATTTCTAATTTAAATAATAATAATCAAGAGTCTGTTGAATATTATTATTTAGTTTCAAGTGGAGTGAATGATCTTCTCAAAGGCTATACTATAAATTCAGCTAATATATTTGTGATAATGAAGAGCCCATCGAAATCAATTTATTCAAGATATCAAATTCTTCAAATTGCAAATAATATTAATCCAGACTTAGTTTTTACTATGGCTGGACCTGCATATGTAAACTTTAAGTCTTTACACTTAATGGGCTGTTCAAATCCTTATGTTTTATTTGCAAGTGCTAAAGATATTTTCTTTGGGCGTAATTTTATAGAATTTCTTATAAGATATGCTCATACAAGGTATCAGTTGTATTATATTAAAAAAGCTACTCATTACCTTTTTCAATCGAACTCATCAAGAGATGAATTATCTAATAAAATTTCTGTTAAAAATTCGTTTGTAATTCCAAATGCAGTTGGAATAATTGATCGAGATATATTATTCAGCCCATTACAAGAAAAAAAATATTTCCAGAGTGATAAATATAAAATTTTATGCCCATTTGCAAAGTATCCTCATAAGGGGTTTCATATTCTTCCAAAATTAATTAAATTATTAGATAGTAATAATATAAATGCCCATTTTGTTGTGACTATTGATTTAGGTGATATTCCAACTAATTCGAGAATAGCTAATATTAATCAGAATTCACATATTTCATATATTGGTGAGCAACAATATAATCATATGATTAATCTCTATGAGGAATGTGATATCGTTTTTATGCCAAGTGTTTTGGAGGTTTTTTCAAGTGTTTGCATTGAGGCGCTTTATTATAAAAAACCTCTAGTTATTGCTGAAAAAAGTTTTAATTCTGATATCGTTGGTGATTATGCATTTTATTGTAACCCATACTCAATTGAGTCATGTTTGGATGCAATAATAAGAGCAAAAAGTTATATTAAAGATGAGAAATATCTCAAAGAAGGAAAAGAGCAAGTTGTTAATAAATTTGGTATGTATTCTCAAAGGCACAAATCTATAATTAAGTCTATAAACAACATAATAAAGTGAACTATTTATTAAAAAAATTATATAATATTTCTCTCATATTGGCACTTTTTCCTTGGCTTCAATTTGGTTTAATGAAGGGGGGGATTCAGCCATATTATATTGTTGCTATGAGTGTAACTCTTTTACTTCATCTATGCATTAAACGAACTCTTAGTATGCTAGAAATTTTTATGATCCTTATTCCTATAATATTCATATTTTTGAATGTTTGGAATTTAAATTTTCATGAATTGATACGAGAATCCATTTCTTATGTAGCATTCTTTATGTCATTTATTTTCTTTAAAAACTATTTATTACTATATGGCTTCCCTAAGCGAATCCTTATTATTGTTTTATGGGTTTGGATAGGGGCTGGAATGCTTCAGTATGCTATTGATCCAAAAATATTTGATTTTATTGTTTTGAATCGTGAAACTTCAAATCGTGGTGTAGCAAGTTTAGCTTCTGAGCCTTCATTTTTCGGACTTCATTTTGCTTCAATAGTTTCTCTTTTGATATTTTTTTCACCTAATAAGAAATTTTTTCAGAACTTATCTATTGGCCTATTTGGCATAATTCTGTCTGCTTCTATAGTTGCTGTATATTATTTTGCTTTTATTGTAGGGGCGTCAATGCTTCTTAAGAAATTAATTACTCTTAAACTTATTATTTTTTTTTGTATTTTAAGTATTTTGGTTTATACATTTTTCTTATCAGGAATGAGATTTGGAGAGATTATAAATCATTTCATTGATTACGGATTTTATGATCTGATAACAAAAGATGAAAGTGCTAGGAAACGTACTTTTCAAAGTTTAACGCCTTTTATCCTTTCATATGATAATTATTTCTTACCTTCAACTTTTAGCATTATTGACTCCATTAAGAACGTTGATTCAGGTTCAATCTATTTAGAGCTTCTCTCTAATGATAATAAGATTGGTTCATATTTAGGTCGTTTTGTTTTTCACTGGGGGTTATTTTTTGTTATTCCTTTCTTTTCTATTTTGATTTACAGTGTTTTGATTAGCTTTAGATTGTTTATCACACTCTTACTTATTTCTATTGCTTTCTTTCCAGCAATATCCCCAGCTTACCCCCTCATACCCTTTATGTTTGTATATTTATATTTTTATTATGTCAGTAAAGGTAGTTTTACTATAGCTGATTTACCCAGTAGTTAAAAAATTTAATCACAATGATTAGCGCATTTAATAAACCTTATTCAATTGAAAAGCCTTTGATTTCGATTATTACAGTTGTTTTTAATAATTCGAAATTTGTTAGAGGTGCTTTAGAATCTGTTCTGTCTGGTAATCATGTTGAAATTGAATATATAGTAATTGATGGAGGATCAACTGATGGAACAATTAATATTGTTCAGGAGTATAAGCATAAAATCTCTAAATTTATATCAGAACCAGATAATGGAATTTATGATGCTATGAATAAAGGTGTTAAGGTATCTAATGGAGAATATATTGCATTTATCAACTCAGATGATTATTATAAATCTGGAGTTCTAAACAACGTGATTTCGTCTATTTTGATCGATAAGCCTGATTTACTTTATGGCAATCTTGATTATATAAATAACAATGGAGATATTAAAAGACATTGGGTTGCTGGAGGGTATCATAAGGTAAGAACAAGAAGCTTATGGATACCTCCTCATCCAACAATATTTATGAAAAAAACAATTTTTGAAGAAGTTGGTGGGTTTAACTTGAACTATAGTTTGGCATCAGATTATGATCTAATTTTGAAGTCCTTATTAGCTTCAAATAAAGTGAATTATCTAAATGAAGTTATTGTAAAAATGCGTCTTGGTGGAGTTACAAATATAAGTTGGATTAACATCTTAAAACAGAACTTGGAAATCATTAATTCATATAAAATATGTTATGGAAAATATCCTATATATGGTTTTTTTTCAAAAATTACTGATCGTCTTATCCAGGTCATTAGAGCTAAATTCATTAATAAAACTGAGTAAGTTATGCCTTTAGTTATGGTAACTGGTGCAAGTGGCTATATTGGCAGATTCTTAGGCCCTAGATTATACTATGCAGGATATTCTACAAGAGGATGTGTGCGATCTAATCTAATAGATCAAATCGATGGGTATAAACAAATAGTTTCAATTGGTGATATGACTGATAAAACTAATTGGACTCAATCTCTTTCTGGAGTTGAATATGTTGTTCATCTAGCTGCACGAGCGCATAATACAAAAGAGTATTCGCACGACTCTTTAGAATCTTTTCGTAAAGTAAATTATGATGCAACTATTAATCTTGCTAGGCAGTCAGTATTGAATGGTGTTAGACGATTCCTTTATATAAGTAGCATTGGTGTTTTAGGAAGTAGTACTCCTGTTGAGCCATTTTCAAATAATTCTAAGTACAATCCAAATGCACCCTATGCAATTTCAAAAATGGAAGCTGAAATTGAATTAATGAAAATTTCAAAATCTACAGAAATGGAAGTTGTAATATTAAGACCTCCACTTGTTTATGGACCAAATGCTCCAGGAAATTTTTTACGTTTATTAAAGCTAGTTGATAATAATATATTTTTACCCTTTGGAAATTTTATTAATAAAAAAAGCATGATTTCATTGACAAGCCTATGTGATATTTTGGTACTTTGTATCAGTGCTGAGAATGTTGCTAATAAAAAATTTGTTATTTCTGATGGTTCAGATTGGTCTACTGTTAATTTAATAAGATTAATAGCAAAATATATGGGTAAAAAAGTAATAATTTTCGCCTTACCTATCTCATTACTAAGAATAATTGCTTATTTTTTAAAAAAAATAAAAGAATTTGAAAAACTTTTTAACTCTTTGATTATTGATAGCACTGATACAACTGAAATATTAGATTGGAAGCCAAGGCAATTGCCTGAAAAATACTTAAGAGAAGCTGTAGAATTTTATAAAAAAAGGCCTAAGCCTTAATTAGTATATGAGATTTTTTTTTGACTTTGCCATAGCAATAATCCTTATTATCTTTCTTTTTCCTCCGATGTTGATAATTGCAGTTATGATAATATTAAGGTCAGATGGGCCAATAATTTATTGGTCTGATCGAGTAGGAAAAGAAAATAAGATTTTTAGGATGCCAAAATTTCGCACAATGAAAATTAATACACCAGATATTGCAACTCATTTAATGCATGGGCCTGATGACTTTCTTTCTCCTGGTGGTAAATTTTTGCGTCGAACCAGCTTAGATGAGCTTCCTCAACTTTTTATAATTCTTACTGGAAATATGAGTTTTGTTGGTCCTAGGCCAGCTTTATTTAATCAATATGACTTGATTGCACTTCGTACTTCGGCTGGAATTGATAAAATCAAACCGGGTATTACTGGCTGGGCCCAAATAAATGGCCGAGATGAATTATCTATTGAAGAGAAAGTGGCTTATGATCTTGAGTATCTGGAAAATCATTCCTTCTGGCTCGATCTTAAAATACTTTGGTTGACGCTCCTAAAAGTTATAAATAATCAAGATATTTCACATTAAATTTAATTTAGTGATATATATTTAAGATTAGCATTTTTTCTGTTTTGTTCATAATACTTATTGACAACTCACTATTAGGTGAAGAATTGTAAACTATAATAATAAATATGATTCATGCTGCCTCTAAACTCTCCAGAAAAAATAAACAAGCATTACTAATATCGTTTGATTCTATTGCAATTATAGGAAGCATATTTTTTGCTTTTGCAATTCGCTTAGGTTATTGGTATTTCCCATTTGAAAATGTTGGATTATTGATTTTGATGCTGGGGACGCCAATATTAGCGTTACCAATTTTTATTCGATTTGGACTCTATCATACGGTGATTCGATATGCTGGCTTTAATGCGATTTGGAAGATTTGTCAGTCAGTAACTATTTATGCTATTTTATGGGGTTTAATCAGCTTTATGACTGGCATAAATGGAATACCTCGATCGGTTATTATTATTAACTGGATATTATTAATAATGATTATTGTTGGGTCACGTGTATTAGCTCGCTGGTTATCTTCAGAATTTAATATAAATAATAATTTACAACAAAAGATTAATGTACTGATATATGGTGCTGGTTCTGCTGGAAGACAGCTCTGTAACGCATTGAATGATACCAATGAATATAGGTCAATTGCCTTTATAGATGATTCTCCAGAATTCTATAATCAATCTATTAATGGTTTGAAAGTATTTTCTCGAGATGATTTAGAGTGGCTAATTGAGAGAGAAAATATTAAAGAAGTGTTGTTAGCTTTGCCCACTGTCTCCCGCAAACGCCGTAATGAAATTATTAATTTTTTAGAGTCTTATAAAGTAGTAGTTAGATCATTGCCTGGATTAACTGAGCTAGCTCAAGGTAAGGTTAAAGTAAATGATTTGTTAGAAATTGATGTAAGAGATTTATTGGGAAGGAAGTTAGTGAAGCCAAGTCAAAGTCTCCTTAAAACTAATATTAAAGATAAAGTAGTGCTTATTTCAGGGGCAGGAGGCTCTATAGGTTCTGAGATTTGCAGACAAATATTGACTATTAGACCAAAAAAAATAGTTCTTTTTGAAGTTAGTGAATCTGCTCTTTATGTTATTGAACAAGAGTTGAAGAGCATAAATACTCATAGAATAGAGATATTTCCAGTGATTGGTTCTGTTGCAGACAAAGATAGAATTGAGAAAATTCTTAAATTTTATGATGTTCAAACTATATATCATGCTGCTGCTTATAAGCATGTGCCACTTGTAGAATTTAACCAATCACAGGGGGTTCTTAATAATACAATTGGAACTTTGATAATAGCAGAGGCAGCAATTATTTCAGATGTGGAAACTTTCGTTTTAATTTCAACTGATAAAGCAGTTAGACCGACTAATGTTATGGGGGCAACTAAACGTATTGCAGAATTAATTTTGCAGGCGCTTGCAGCAAGAACTGAAAAAACCTGTTTCACTATGGTGCGTTTTGGTAACGTTTTAGACTCAAGTGGCTCAGTAATTCCTTTATTTAAAAAACAAATTCAAAAAGGTGGTCCTGTAACAGTTACTCATAAAGATATAGTTCGATACTTTATGACTATCCCTGAAGCGGTAGAATTAGTTATTCAAGCTGGAGCAATGGCTAAAGGAGGAGAGGTTTTTTTATTAGATATGGGCAAACCAATCCGTATTTATGATTTAGCATTAAAAATGATTAAATTAAGTGGCTTACAGTTGCGTGATAAAAATAATCCTGAAGGTGATATAGATATTCAATATGTTGGCTTAAGGCCAGGTGAAAAACTCTATGAAGAGCTCTTAGTAGTTGATAATTCGACCGTTACTGAAAATAAATTGATTATGCGTGCTGAAGAAAAGATGATAAGTTGGGATAAGTTAGAACCAAAATTGATAAAAATTAAAGAAGCTGCGCAAAATTCAGATACTGAAAAAATTTACAAATTACTTATTGAGCTGGTCCCAGAATTTAAACGCGACATTAATTCTCCGAAAGCTGATTAGTTTTTAAAGCTTTTTAGCAAAATAATTATTTGCTTCTAAGTATCCATTAACGCTGCCACAATCAAAGCGTTTACCTTTGAATTTGCAGGCAATAACTTTATTATTTTTTGCTTGAATATTAAGGGCATCAGTAATTTGTATTTCCCCATTTTTACCAGGCGCAATATTTCTTAAGATGTTAAAAATATCTGGAGTTAATACATAGCGTCCAATGATTGCCATATTACTTGGAGCATCTTTTGATTCAGGTTTTTCCACCATATTACTAACTTGATATATATATTTTGAGTTATTAAGTGGATTTCCAGCAATAATTCCATATCTATTAGTTTGATCAATTGGTACTTCTTCAATAGCTACGATTGAGCATTGATATTGGTTATATAGTTTAATCAATTGTGAAGTTACATTATCTTCTGAACAATCACATAAATCATCTGCTAGAATTACCGCAAAAGGCTCATCACCAATAAGAGATTCACCAGTAAGAATAGCATGCCCAAGGCCTAATATTTCTTTCTGACGAACGTATGTAAATGTAGAGGCGTCAATTACTTTTTTAATTTCTTTGAGATAATGTTCTTTTGAAGTTCCCTTTAATTGTGATTCTAGTTCAAATGAGTTGTCAAAGTGATCTTCAATTGCCCTTTTACCTCTACCTGTAATAATTGCCATATTATTTATTCCTGACGATAGCGCTTCTTCAACTCCGTATTGAAGTAAGGGCTTAGTCAGAATAGGGAGCATTTCTTTTGGAACTGCTTTAGTCGCAGGTAGAAATCGAGTTCCATAGCCAGCAGCAGGGAAAAGACATTTATTAATCATTTGTTTCTGAATTTGATTTTTTCTAAAGTGATGTTATACCAGACCTATCATTAGCCATACAGTTAAATCTGAGTGGAATAAAGTCTACTAGAGCTGAAGGAATGATTGAAATCTTACTTTGTGAGATATGTATTACATATAGAATTTTCTATATAATACAAGCATCAGTTTTAAAAATTAGTTAAAGAAAATATAATCCATGAAACTCCATATGTGGAAGTAGAAAAGCTATCATTAGAGAAAAAAATAATCGATATCTTAAAAGAGAATCAAAATCTAAAATTAAATAGATAATTTTATTATAGATTTTTTAATTGAAGACTTATTCTTCATTTCTTAGTAATGAAATACGTTTTATTTTGCTATGATAAGATTAATATTTTTAAATAAAGAGTTGAGTTTAATGAGTTCAGAACTAATATTAATTAAGTAATGATACTTTTTGTTGTAGGGGACTCAGGCCCAGCTAAATATTTAGCGCATGTTATGGTTGCATTACATGATAGCCAGTATAAGTGTATTGCAACAAGTATTTCAGCTAAAGTCTTAGATAAATTTTCTATAGAGTATTGTATTGAGGATGACTTAATTAAGGTAGAGAATTTCAATCTTATAATAACTGGATCACGTTTTGAGTACAGTATTGATAAAAAATGGGTTTCTATTGGTATAAAAGGTAATATAAAAACAATCTCTATAATTGATCACTGGTCACTATATCAAAAAAGGTTTGAAATGGATGGAAAATATGTTTTTCCAGACATGATATTTGTTAATGATAATCAAGCTAAAAAAGAGGCTATGAATGATGGGATTCCAGAAGATAAATTGCATATTATGGGAAATCCTGTTCTTGAAAATACTCAAAAATATGATTATTCTATAGATGATGAATTAATGTGGAGAAGTGATCTTGGGATTGCTAGAGAAAGTAAAATAATTACTTTTGTTTCGGAAAATTTTAAGGTTGATTTTCAAGAGAATTCTTCAGAATATGAAGGTTTTAATGAATTTGAAGTATTGAATGACATATGTGAAGTTCTTGATAGTAGTATTATTCTCCTAATAAAGCTACATCCAGCAGAAGACAATAATAAGTACAATTTTTTAGCAAATAATTTAAATATCGTAGTTATTTCAGAAGCTGATAATAATAAACTTATTGAGTTTAGTGATATATTAATTGGCATGGGATCCATGTTATTATTAGAGGCTTCGCTAATAAAAAATCAAGTTTATTCATATAGACCTAATGAAAAAATTGAATTTATAGGTAACAAAAATGGAATGGTTAAAAAAATTCATAACAAGTCAGAATTGAAGAAAAAATTGTTGAATTCTAAAGATGTAAACATTACTATCGAAAAAAATATGTTTATTGGAAGTACTGAAAATATTGTTAACTTAATAAAAAATTTATTATGAAGATAGCAGCTTCAATTCAAGCTAGAGTTGGCTCAACTAGATTGCCTGGCAAAGTGCTAAAAGAAATAAATGGAAAGCCAATGCTTTTAAGACAGGTTGAAAGGTTAAGAAGGTCAAGACTTCTGGATGAAATAATTGTTGCAACTACTACAAATCCTGATGATGATAAGATAGTTGAGTTATGTATAAATAATAATATTGCTTATTATAGAGGGAGTGAAAATGATGTTCTAGATAGAGTTTCATCAATGATTAAAGATAAAAAAATTGATATCCATGTTGAATGTTTTGGTGATTCTCCATTAACAGATCCTCATATAATAGATGAAGTAATTGGTTATTACTATAAAAATCAGGGTGATATTGATTTTGTATCTAATTCATTAAAAACTACATATCCACCAGGACAAGAGGTTTTAGTTTATCGAGGAAGTTGTTTGGTAAACGCCAATAAGCTCATAGCGAAAGATGACCCACTGAGGGAGCATGTAAGTATTAATATTACTCAGTACCCAAATGATTATAGATTAAAAAACCTTGAGGCACCATCATATTATCATTATCCAAATATATATCTGGAAGTAGACACTGCCGAAGATTTTGAAGTAATTAGTTCAATATTTGCTTATTTTGATAATAAAGGTGTTGAGCATTTTTCACTATCCGAAATCTTAGAGTTTTTATCTCAAAATAATGAACTTATGAATATAAATAATCAAGTAGATAGAAGATGGAAAGAGTTCAGAGAAAATGACTGAGTTTAAGTCTTTTATCATTGGATGTGGCAAAGTAGCGGGTCTTTATGATGATCTAAATGATGATCTTATTTACAGTCATGCACGAGCATATTCTGAGAATGATAAAGTTAAAATTGTAGGTTGTTGTGACTTAAACATTAAAAATTCTAAGAAACTTGCAGAAAAATACATGATTGATGCATATGACTGTCATAATCTTGATGCTTTAGCAATAACTAAGCCAGATATAGTTTCAATTTGTACTCCTGATGATACTCATTTTGATATCACAATGTCGATTTTAGAATCTAAATTTATACCTAAGGTAATTTTTTTAGAAAAGCCAGCTTGTAGTAATTCTAATCAAATGAAAGAATTATTAATTGCATCTAATAAAAATAATGTAAAGATTGTTGTTAACCATTCGAGAAGATTTGATGAGCTTCATAAAGCCTTAAAACATAAAATTCAAGAAAATGAATTTGGCAAATTAGTCAAGATAGATGCAGTTTATTATGGTGGATGGCAACATAATGCGGTTCACACAGTTGATACCTTACATTTTCTTTTTGATGATGAATTAGAATTTGAAACTTTAATTAGTGCTTATGATTCACCTTATGAAAACGACCCAAACTTAGACTTTAAGTGTAGATTCAAAAATAATAAAACTATTGTATACATAACATCAATGAACGAAAAATATTATCAACTTTTTGAATTTGATTTTAAATTTGAAAATGCTAGAATTAGAATAGAGGATTTTGGTAGTCGCGTATTTTTTGAAAAAAAGACTGTAAATAATATGAATGAAAATGTGTTGGAGAAATCTGATTTTTTTATATCAAATGATTTAAATTTATCAGCAATTCAATCTGCTGTAAAGTCATTAGTTGACAATCTTGATTTTGGTTCATCTTTAAATGGATATCTACTTAAAGATGCAGTAAAAACTATGAATATAATTTGGGAAGGAAAAAAATGGATAGGATAGATCTAAGTAACCCCAAGCTCGCTTTAAATGGGGGTACGAAATTAAGAGTAGCTCCTTGGTTAGATAATATAACTACTGGTGAAGAGGAAAAAATAGCGTTATCTCGTGTTATAGATAGTGGCTATATGTCATTATTTGAAGGTTCTAATACCCCAGATAAGCCTTTTTCTTTTTATGGTGGACCAGAAGTCCAGGCACTAGAAAATGAATGGAATGAATACTATGGTATAAGATATTCAGTATCAGTCAATAGTGCAACATCGGGGCTTTATATGGCAATTGGAGCTTTAGGCATTGGTTATGGTGATGAAGTAATAGTATCACCATATACTATGACTGCCTGCGCAATGGCGCCAATGATTTATGGAGCTATTCCAGTTTTTGCAGATGTGGATAATATGGGTTCTTTAGATCCTAAATCTATTAAAAGTCTAGTAAATAAAAGGACAAAAGCTATTTTAGTTGTCCATCAGTTCGGAATACCAGCACAAATGGATGAAATCATGAAAATAGCAAATGAGCACAATATTAAGGTAATTGAAGATTGTGCACAAGCGCATGGTGCTAGGTATAGAGGTCAATATGTAGGATTAATTGGGGATATAGGTGTTTTCAGCCTGAATGTAAATAAAACCATTCAATCAGGTGAAGGGGGTGTTTGCGTAACTAATGATAAAGATCTGCACTATAGATTGGCACTTATTAGAAATCATGGAGAAGCAGTTGTTGAATCTGCTGGCTACGAAAATATTACAAATATTGCTGGTTTTAATTATAGAATGACTGAGCTTCAAGCTGCAGTTTGCCGCGTACAACTATCTAAGCTGGACAATCTAAATGAAGAGCGATTAAAGCTAGTTAAGTTGCTAAATGACGGGCTAAGAGAATATGATTTTCTAGAAGTACCAGATGAAAAAAAATATTGTGAAAGCACTTACTATGTTTACCCTCTTAAATTTTCATCTAAAATTGCAGGGGTAAAAAGAGAGCAATTTGTAGAGGCTATTAATGCAGAAGGTATAAATTTTTTTCAAGGATATACTAAGCCACTTTATCTGCAGCCTTTGTATCAAAAGAAAATATTGTTTAAACATGGATATCCTTTTAGTGCTATTGAAAATAACAGTTGTAGAATGGAATATGATAAGGGGACGTGCCCTAATGCAGAAAAGTTACACTTTGAGCAGATGATTATCAATGAGCATATAAGGCCTCCAAATACAAAGGTGGATATGATGGATATTGTCAAAGCAGTAAAAAAAGTCTGTAGTAATTTATAATAAGATTAATGTAGGTTATATTTATAGGAATTAATTGTGGATTTAACTATAAAGATACTTGAAGAGGGAGATGTTGGAAAAGACTATTTAGAGTGGTTTTTAGACACTGAGATTGTTAGGTTTTCAGATAACCAGTATAGAAAATTTACGATTGATGGACAGAAAGAATACGTTAGAAATTGTCTTTCAAATACAGATATTGATTTGTATGGAATTTTTGACGGCAATATGCATATAGGTAATATATCAATTAGTGGTTTTAGTTCTGTACATAAAAAAGCAGAGATAACTTATGTTGTTGGGGATAGAAAATACTGGGGGAAAGGAGTTGGCAGTTTTGTTGTGTTTGAAATATCCAAAAAAGCAATTAATAAATATAAATTGAATAAATTATATGCTGGTGTAGCGGATGCAAATATTGGCAGTAGAAGGATTCTTGAGAAAAATGGATTTGTCATAGAAGGGACTCGGATTAATCATCTTTTTTATGAAGGAAAGTTCTGTAATCAAATAGATTATGGTTTGCTTTTATCTAATTAAATTTGAGGGAAAAGAACATTCTTTATCTAGTGCTGCACTAATTGCTAAAAATAGTCTTGGTTTTACTTGGAAAACTATTGCCGGTCCTCTAAAATGGTTGTACAAAGGCGAAACATTAGATGCAAGAAGAGAGATAATGGAAAATGAATAATGTTTTTATAGTAGTTCATAACCATCGGATTTAAGGGGTGAACAAACATGTATACTCAAAATCATTCCACTGTGACAGATTTAGCTAAATTTCTTGGCTTGTCAACATCAGTACCTTTTATTAGAGCAACATGATAACTTAACAATTGAAGTGGTATTGTAAAGATGATAGGAGCCGTAATTCGACCAAGATTTGAGGTAACTTGGATTACTTTCATTGCTTCCATTTCTTGAACCTTTGAGTTTTCATCTTCAAAAACAATCATCTGCGATCCTCTTGATTTTACTTCCTGTAGGTTTGATTTAAGTTTTCCTAATAGTTCATCATTTGGAGCAACTACAATTACTGGCATATTTTTATCAATTAGTGCGATTGGTCCATGTTTTAATTCACCAGCAGGATATGCCTCTGCATGAATATAACTAATTTCTTTTAGTTTGAGGGCGCCTTCCATGGCGATGGCATGCATTGTGCCTCTCCCTAGAAAAATAGCACTATTAGTATCCTTAAAACGTTTTGCTAGGTTTTTAACTTGTACTTCTTGAAGAAGTGCTTGGCTGACCAATCCGGGAAGACATTTCAGTCCATCTACAATTCCTTTTTCTTGTTTCTTATTAATTGTTTTCTTTAATTTACCAATAGAGCAAGTTAATAGCGCTAAAGAAACAAGCTGAGTAGTAAAAGCTTTCGTGCTTGCCACTCCAATTTCAGGTCCAGCATGTGTTAGAAATGTCAAATCAGACAACCTAGTTAGGCTAGATTCTGCAGTATTTGTAATACAAAGAGTGCAAATATTACTATTAATTATCTTAGCTGTTTTAATGGCTTCTACTGTGTCTGCCGTCTCACCACTTTGTGATAGAGTAACAAAGAGTGTATCGTCTAAAAGAATAGGTCGTCGATATCTATATTCACTTGCTATTTCAACATTACATGAAATCTTAGCTATATCTTCCAGCCAATATTTAGCTACCAAGCCCGCATTATAACTAGTGCCACAGGCAACAATTTGCACTCGCTTAGCTTTGTAGAGGATTTTTTTAGAATTATGCCCAAAAGATGAAATTAGAACTGAATCGTTTGTAATGCGTGACTCCAGTGTGTCCCTTATAGCTTGAGGTTGTTCAAATATTTCTTTTTGCATAAAGTGATTATAATTACCCAAATCTACTTGCCCCATCTTCAGCTTCGAAGTTTTAATTGGACGATCAACCAAGTTACCATTTAAATCATAAATAGTGACTTTATCAATTTTTATTTCAGCGATATCCCCCTCTTCTAAAAAAATAAATTCTTTTGTTACAGATAAAAGTGCCATTTGATCTGATGCAATATAGTTTCCATTCTTACCAATACCAATTACAAGGGGCGAACCTCTCTTTGCAGCAATAATTTGATCTGGATATTTAGATGAAATAATTCCTAGTCCATAAGATCCTATAAAAGATTGAATTGCTAACTGTACAGATGTAACTAAACTACTACATGACTTCATAGCAAGATCAATTGCATGAGCAATAACTTCAGTATCAGTCTCAGACGAAAATGAGTAGCCCTTAGTCAATTGATCATTTTTAAGTTCAACGTAATTTTCAATAATTCCGTTATGGACTAAGCTAACTGAATTCTTTGATATGTGAGGGTGAGCATTATGAATAGATGGTTCACCATGAGTTGCCCAACGAGTATGAGCAATTCCAATATTTCCACTAATTTTTTGCTCTCTTGCTTTTAAATTATCTTCAAGGCTTTTGACCTTACCAACTGATCTTGCTCGATCAAAAGTATTATTTTTAGATAAGACTATAAGTCCAGATGAGTCATAACCTCTATATTCTAAGCGGTTTAGTCCTTCTAATAATAGTGCCGTAATATCTTTATTTGTAACTCCGCCAACAATTCCACACATAAGTACTAATTAATATAATAATGATTAGTATTATAGTTAATAAAAAATTAATGAGCTATTGGAAATTAACTCAAAGTTCTTTAGTTGTTTTAGCTTTATCCGAGCAATTAAACGGATTCAGAGCTAAATCAACTTTTAGATTATAATAAAGCACATAATGAAAGCTGACCTACATAATCATTCTTACTATTCAGATGGCGTTCTATCCCCAAGTGATGTTGTTAAGTTAGCTAGCCAAGCTGAGTGTGATTTATTTTCATTAACTGATCATGACACTACTGATGGAATCGCTGAGGCTCAATTAGAGGCAAATAAGTTAAATCTTAACCTTATTAATGGAGTTGAAATTTCTGCATTTTGG
>ENA-ORXF01000700-ORXF01000700.1-marine-metagenome-genome-assembly--contig:-NODE-700-length-23154-cov-5.478182_pt1 | contig 23154 bp, 28 predicted proteins | sample MGYA00237864_ERZ511476 | MGnify/ENA primary metagenome ERZ511476 (study PRJEB26306, sample SAMN06343908) | marine metagenome | isolation source: coastal waters | place: Atlantic Ocean: West Antarctic...
GGATCATCAAAAGCAGACACAGCCGAGAACCACGATGGAGTGCTTTGCTTTGTTTCGCACGGGTACACCTTATCTCTTAAGCATTGCCTTAAGTGTTCAACTGTTAAGGAGGCCATCTAATGGGACTAGAGATGTATTTTTCGGGGGAAGTTTTCTTTCCAAGTCTGGGTGTTACCAAGAACGCCAAACCAAGAACCCTGTACCAAGGGTTTGAGGTTTCATCTTATAGCGTAGAGTTAATGCATTACCGCAATAACTGGCCGTTACACAATTACATCTTGGATAATTTTGCAGAAAGCCCTGATGATTGTAAGGTGGAGCTTTTGGTACCTGATCTAGAAAATATCCTTGTCTATCAAGCCGACTTTTTCCCCTCTTATCGTAAGCCTTACGATAAGAACTTCGAGCATAACCGTGATCTATTAGATCAGAGGGACATGGTATCGCGTGATTTAAAAAAAGCAATCAAATTTTTAAGCACTGAACAAGCCAACAAAGAAACGTGGACACACGTTCAATACATAGGAAGTTAATTATGAAACCTGTATTATTAGGTTACTACATTCGTAAAAAAAGTAAGTACTCGTACCGAGTGCATAACCCGTTATCTTATCCTTTGACACAGGATAATGTAGATGAAATCAGCGAAACTTTAGACTGCAATTTGTCGCCTGAAAACTTACATGAAGATGGTGAGATAAGTCAAAACGAAGCGGAACGAAAATACCAATACTATTCCCGTGTGATTGATGAACTGCGTGAGTATTGCAATTTTCACAACTTAAATGCGCCAAGGATCGACGAGTATGATCCTTGGATGGATGACGAGGCATGAGTAATCAAACTAATGGCACGAAGACAGCCTTATATGCCGAGCTTTCAAATCTTACTGTGTGTAACTGGAAACTATCGGACACGTACGAAGGTGAAGGTACAGTAACTGTAACTTTTTTCGTTGGTGACGACGAGCCTGACAAACTTTTTTTCTGTGGGTGGTATGAAACAGAAACAGGTGCTTGTCAGTTTTCTGTCCAAGAAAACTCCTTAAAAGAAGCTATCAATATCATGGTTAAAAGGGACGTGGACTTTGGTCACACTGATATGGAGGTTACGTTCGCAGACGAAGACGTGACTGATCAGGCCTATAAAATAATATTAGCAAAGGGGGTAGAATAGCATGTACCAAGTATCGTGGACAAGGGCTCGATCTATACCACATCAGAAGACCAAGTACCTAGAAACTTGGACCGAGGTTCAAGATTTAATGACCAATATACAAGGTAATGACGATCTCCTTGAGGTAACAATTGCTTTGGTTCTAGACAGCGATGACAATTATTTAAAGTCAATTGTTTTGCCCAACATAGCTGAGAAGGGTCAATGGGTTAATAACTTAACCGCAATGATGCCTGATGAAATGGATAATTATGAACTGTCAGCTACAATGATGAGCCTCGCGTCTAATTATATGACAGAAAAAGACATGAAAAACTTTTTTGCAGAAATGGTACAAGTTGTATCCTTACTAAATAAAAATGAAACCGAGTTAAAAAGGAGTATGCACTAATGACTAAAAATTTGAGATCTAACAAGAAATGGACTAATACAGAGGTCCACGATTTAATTACTTATAAAGCCAACGGCAAGAGCGATTACATGATTGCTCGAACTCTGCATCGCACTGAAAAAGCTATAAGTGTTAAGTTGTCTGTATTAAGGAAAAACCATGTAGTTAAAACTAAAAATACTGAATCTGAAGACTTTACGAAACGTCTTTTGAAACGACGTGTAGAGATTAGTAAGCAAGAGGAGATGGAAAAGACCATAGCCAAGCTTACGTGGGTTATCTGGATTGGCGCTGTATGTGGCGTGTTCTGGATTGGAACTATGATTGGCCGAATACTATGAACTCATTGGTAGAAAAGTACCAAGATGCGTACCGAGAAGCGTGGGCAAAGCAACTTAAACAGGATATCAAAGACAATCCAAAGCTACGCCCTCCAATCAAACAGAAACGTGCCTTGAACTATGGCTTCGATAAGACAACGCCCAAGCCTATATGGAACGAAGAAACAAGGCGCATCAACCGTATGCTCTTGCTTGGCATGAAGATGGATGATGTTGCAATTGTACTAAACAAAAGCAAAGCATCTATCATACAGATCAAACGTCGGTACATGATGCCGACGAAAGATACAAAAAATTAACAAAGGAAATAAATTAATGACCAACTCATTTGAAACTAAAATTATGAAGATTATGGTAGAAGAAATTACCTATGCAAACAGCGCGTTCGCAACCAACGAGCAAGGCGATGCTGTATTCTTAAACACACGCATTGTCGAGCGCATGAATTTAGAGGGGGGTGAGATATTAATGGCACATTGCATCCCTAACTATGAGGACAAGCGTGATCAGATACCATGGCGATGCGTAAGGGTGGGAACTTCAGAAGGTCACCCTGAAGATTTGGCGCTTCCATTATCCAAAATTGATGATTTTATGCTCCGCTCATTGAAATTTGGCCCGAGAAAATATTGGTCAGTGGCGGAGCTGGCTGAAATTTTGGAGTTGAATATTATCGATGTGCAAGCGCACTTTAATAACGATAATGTTTCTAAAAAATATGAAATCTTTTTAGCTTATCGCACGAAAGGGCATTGACTTGCATTCTGTTAACCAATGGTTTATCAGTAGTGAACAAACACGCAACAATTGGAGGCAATTATGGCTCGTGAGCTTATGAAAGACGAAGACAAGCAGAAATTTCAAAACGTCGGCTTGATAAAAAAGGACCACGATCTGCTAAGATTGATCGCAGACCACGAACAAAGATCCATGGCACGACAGCTTTCTGTCATGATAAGAAAAACAATTGCAGAAATGAACCATTCCTGATACTATGAAACCGCTCTGATTGATCCCACCTGTGGTTAATCACCTCTCAACTAAGCCCCCTAACGGGGGCTATTTTTTTGCTTCATTAGGCTTTCCTACCTTGGCGGCAAGTTGATACGGCTTCTCTTTACTGTATCCACGTATCTGTGTGATGTTGTTTTGCTTCATTCCTTTGAGCAGTGCGGCGGATACATCAGGACTTAACCCAGCCAGCTTACCAAGTTCTTTTGATGCGCTGTCTAGGTTCGTCCAACCTTTATTAAAATCACAGATAGCTTCTATTACTTCATCGTGGGTTTCAGACTTAGCCATTCTTTTGCGTCCTCTCCTAGAACACGCGCTCCGATGTCTATCTTTGCGCGTAATGCTTTAACAATTCTTTCATCGATACTACCTTCGCAGATAAGATCTATGTACGTTACGTTGTTCTTCTGCCCGATGCGGTGTGCCCGATCCTCAGATTGGATGCGTGTTTCCAAGTTGAAGTCGTTAGCATAGTACACCACAAGGTTAGCCTCTGTCAAAGTTAACCCGTACCCAGCGGTGGCTGGATTTCCAACAAAGAATTTTAGCGGATGATTTGGATTCTGAAAGTTTATAACTATATCATTACGATCTTCATCCGATGTATCACCAAAGTACGAAGCGGCAGATCCAGCGCCAAACTTTTTGTTTAACATCTCTGTCATACTGATGATGTCATACCTAAACCTAGACCAGATGATTGCTTTACCATCGTGTTCCTCCATGATTTCTTCTAGTGCTTCCATTCTTTTTGATGGGAAGTATAACATTTCACCTTCATCTGTCTTTAGATGTCCTGACATTATCTGTTGCAGACGTAACATTTGCGTGATTACAGCAGGAGCTGTGGACATTTCGCCGTTCTCCAACAACACCATGGCGTACTGCCTGATCTGTTCGTACATTTTAAACTGATCTGGGGTCATGCCAACGTAACGAGCTGTGTATATCTTATCAGGAAGGTCTAAACAGTCCTTCTTTAACACGCGAAACGAGAACATATCTATTCGTTGTGTCAATTCATCGAGGTTTTTGAACCCTACAATCTGTTGAAACGCAGCTCCACCCATAGTTTTTCTCTGTACTACAGCGTATCTACCTTGAAATGCGTAGTAACTATCATAGCCCAAGAGCCCAGCGCGGAGAAACTCACACTGTGAATAGATATCCATTGGACTTTTTGTTACAGGAGACCCTGTCAGTAGCCTTCTAAACTTGAACTCTGTAGCTATTTTTAGTAAAGATTTAGTGCGCTTGGCTTTGTGGTTTTTTATCGTCGTTGATTCGTCTATAGCTATCATACCTCTCTGACCAAGCGTACGAGCCATCCATGTCCCAGCCTTCTGTCCTTTGAGAGATGAAAAGGATTCGACATTCATTACAAATATAGTTAGCCCTTTAAAATCATCTTGGACTGAACGCATTTCTTCCTTCTGTTTCTTGTTCGCACCTGACACCCAACGAATCACTCTGTGTGGGATGTCATCCGACATATGCTCTGGTATTTCTTTAGCTACCCAGTTACGATACACACCCTTGGGTGCAATTACTAAAGCGAAGTTAATCTGCCCTGACTGATACAACATACCCATGTTATCTATTAGAACCTTAGACTTTCCTGTGCCCATCTCCATAAACAAACCAAACTCAGTCCTATCCCAGCCAAAGTTTATTGCATCTATCTGGTGATCAAACGGTTTTAATTTATATTTGTAGTTGACAGTCATCACATATCTCCACTATTGTCTCCATTACGGATAGCATGAAGCTGTTCGAACAATCAACCCTGAAGAGGTAAAAAACTTATGACAGATATATTTGAAGACTTTTACGATGAAGGCGCGGCAATTGCCAACGTCGATGTAGGCACGGGGAAGCAACTTAGCCAACTCGTACTAAAGCTACGCAACATAGAGCAACAGCTCGAAGAAGCGGAGACAAACGTCAAGACATTGAAGCAGGAAAAGCATAAGCTTTCTGTGGAAAACATACCAATGCTCATGGATGAGATGGGCATAGAGCGTCTTGATGTAGAAGGCATGGTGGTAGAAAAGAAAAGCGTAGTACACGCATCTATCCCTGTTGCTCGAAAAGAAGAAGCGTTTGCTTGGTTGCGAGAAAACAATCTCGATACAATAATCAAGAACGACATCACAGTTTCGTTTGGTAAAGGCGAAGACAATATAGCAGGCGATGCAATCGGACTGTTACGTGAGCGTGGTTTTGATCCAAAGACTAAGACCTCAGTACATCCATCAACATTGAAGGCGTTTGTTAAAGAACGTGTTGCGGATGGCAAAGCAATCGATCTCGATCTATTCGGGGCATTTATTAATAATACAGCACAAATTCGAAGGAAAGCATAAGATGGCAAATGATATAGAAAAAGCAAAAGAAACTGCATTGGGAACAGGTGTGATGGACGACATCCTAGAGTTCGCAGGAGAAGGTGCGTCGTTCGACAGTAGCGAGATGCAAATACCGTTCATTCGTGTACTACAGGCGTTATCTCCACAGCTAAACAAGAACAAGCCAGAGTACATTAACGGCGCAGGTCAAGGCGATCTATACAACACTGTTACTGGTCAGTATTGGGCAGGGGATGAAGGCATCACTGTGATACCTTGTTATCAAGTTACGAAGTATCTGGAGTTTATCCCTATCGACATGGGCGGTGGTTTTCGTGGTGAGATTTCACCAACCGATCCTGTCTTACAGCAGACCGAGCGCAATGGTTCTAAAGAGATGCTTCCCTCTGGTCATGAGCTAGTTAAATCTGATCAGCACTACTGTTTAGTTCTAGATGTAGATGGTAGCTTCCAACCTGCTGTGATCGATATGAAGTCTACACAGCTAAAGGTTAGCCGTAGATGGAAGACACAGATTGCGATGCAAAAGATTAAGCATCCGACTACAGGCAAAATGATTACACCACCTTTGTTTGCAACACAGTGGAAGTTTTCAACTGTAGAAGAAAGTAATGACAAAGGTTCTTGGTCTAACTATGCCATAGAAAAGATAGGTCTTATACAAGACCGAGATACAATGCTCGAAGCAAAAGCGTTCCGCGACAGTGTTGCGGCGGGTGAAGCAAAAGCTGTGCCAGAAGACTCGGCTGAATCCAAGCCCTCTTCTAAGACGTCATCAATTGTTGACGATGATATACCGTTCTAGGTTATCAAGCACAGCTTGGGGGCGCAAATGGGCCTGCGCCCCCTCTTACTTCACCAAGGAGCATTAGATGACACAGGCAGAAAGATTGCTTGCCACGTTTGCGGGAGCAGACAACGCACACGGCACAACAAAAGTTGGTCGGGTTGGTCGTAATGGTAAAGCAGAATCAAAGAGTATGATTATTCGAGAGCCGTTGACCGAGGCGTTAGTACAATCACACATCGATGGTAAGCACGGGGTTGGATCGATCCCAATTAACAATGATAATAAATGTAGGTTCGGTTGCTTGGACGTAGACATATATGACTTGAACCACAATGAGCTACAAGAAAAAATACAGAAGCTTAAACTTCCCTTAATGCACTGCCGATCTAAATCTGGCGGAGCTCACTTGTATTTATTTCTAACAGATTGGGAGATGGCGGCACAGATTAGAGATTATCTGTCCGAGATGTCCATTGCGCTGGGTTATAGCGGGTGTGAAATCTTTCCCAAGCAAGACACAATTATAGCTGAACGTGGAGATGTGGGTAACTTTATCAACATGCCATACTTCAATGCTGAAATGCCACAAAGATACTGCTTTGATAAGAAAACAGAAGCCATGGAGCTAGACGAGTTTCTTGATGCAGTAGACAAAGCCAAGGTTTCATTGTCCGATCTAGAGGGCATTAGATTTGCAGGCGATCGTAAGTTATTTACAGATGGTCCACCCTGCCTAGAACATTTGTTTGCAGATGGTCCTATTAATAATGAGCGCAACAAAACTATGTTTATGTGTGGTGTTTATGATAAATTAAAGTTCAATGATGATTGGGAGACTAGACTTGAAGAAGACAATCGTACACTATGCGCTACGCCATTGCCTTCCCACGAGATACTTAACCTTCGTAAGTCCCTAACTAAAAAGGACTGGGGTTACACATGCAAGGACCAACCATTCAAAAGCTACTGCGATCCTGTTGTTTGTGCGGTTCGTAAGTTTGGGATAGGAAAAGATGCACCTGATGCACCCGAGGTAGGCGGTTTAACAATTCTGTTGTCCGAGCCTAGAGTTTATTTTATGGATGTAAACGGATCAAGGATACAGTTGTCCACAGAGCAGTTGCAAAACCAAGTACTTTGGCAACGTGCGTGTATGGAACAGATGAACATGATGCCCCCAACTGTGAAGCCTGCTAAGTGGCAGACGCTAATTAATCAGTTGATGCAGACAGCTACACATTTAGATGTGCCAGAAGAAGCCACGATCAAGGGTCAATTTAAAGATCACCTTAGATCATATTGCACCAGTCAGATCAGAGCCATGGCTCCAGAAGAAATGGAGATGGGCAAGCCTTGGACGGACGGAGACACTACTATGTTTAAACTGGAAGGCCTGATTGAATACCTACATAACCGCCGGTTTAAAGTTGATAACCGAGGTCATGTGATCCAGATGATACGTGACATGGGAGGTGACTCTATGCACCATTCTGCTAAAAAGTCAGATGGAAAGCGTACTACAATCAGATGTTGGTTTATCCCAGCGTTTGAAGAAAATAAAACTGAACTACCAATCAAGGAGATGATCGATGACATCCCATTCTAATAGGCTCCTGCGAGTAGGAGAAGTTGCTAAGATGCTAGGTGTATCTAATTCATATATCTACAAGTTGGTAGCGAAGAAAACAGGTTTTCCACAACCGATCGTTCTAGGTGATGAGCATAGCAAGAGATCCGCTAGCCGTTGGTCACTAAACGAGATCGAAGATTGGGTGAACAGCCGGCCTCGAGGTAAAGAACTGTGATTGATAAAGCAAAATTGATATTAGGACCCCCGGGTTGCGGCAAAACATATCGCCTGATCCAAGATATTAAAGCAGCGATAGAATCTGGAACACACCCTTCTCGTATTGGTGTGATCTCGTTTACCAAGAAAGCCATCGAAGAGATGGTTAACCGAGCTTGTTCCGAGTTTTCACTACAGCCTACTGACTTCCCGTACATGCGAACCAGTCATTCATTTGGTTTCAATGGTCTAGGTTTGCAATCTACGGATGTAATGCAGACCTCGGACTATCAGGTTATCGGTGATATACTAGGGCTAGATTTTGAGGGCGAAGATAGAACGAGCGTAGATGATGGGTTAACCATGCCTACAATCGGAGGATCGGGAGCCCAGTACCTGCAAATGATTACCCGTGCTCGATATCGTATGATTTCTTTAGAGCAAGAGTTCAATGAAGCTAACGACAGGAAGTTGTTCTACTCAAAGCTAGAGCAAACTATGCGTCAGATCGACGAGTACAAACATACTATGGGTAAGTTTGATTTCGTTGACATGATCGAGAAGTACATTGATCTAGGAGAACCACCACACCTTGACTATCTATTCATAGACGAGGCGCAGGACTTCACACCTTTACAATGGGAGATGGCGAGAAAGTTATCTAACTTTGCAGAGAACGTGGTCATTGCAGGGGATGATGACCAAGCCATACACCGATGGACTGGGGTGGATGTAGATATGTTTATTAACTCTTCTAAAAACGTAGAGATTCTAAAGCAATCATATAGAATACCTAGAGCCGTGCATGAACTGTCTCAAGTTATTGTTAATCGGATCAATGATCGTGTGGCGAAAGAGTTCCTTCCCCGTGATGAGACAGGTGTAGTTAACCATGTATGGCACATGGATATGATACCTATCAGCGAAGGTTCGTGGACAGTTATGGCTAGAACAAACACCTACGTTAAAGAGCTCGCTAAATGGTGCTCTGATGCAGGATTTAAGTATTCGATTAAAGGACGATCAAGCATATCCGAGAAGCTAGCGGCGAACATCATGGCATGGGATGAGCTGTGCCAAGACAAATCAATCGGTGTTGAACGTGTAAAGACGCTATACTCGGGGCTTCCAAAGCAAGGCAAAGATGCCGTGGTAAAACGTGGTGCAACAAAGCTTCTAGAAACATTGGATCCAAATGAATTAGTAAACATGGACACTTTGAAATCTGAGTATGGATTAATACGAGGCGCAGAGTTTGCGGCGTACGATGCGTTGAAAGTATCTACCAGTATGCGTGGTTACATTGAAGCCATACAAAGACGCGGAGAAGACTTGTTGTCTTTGCCAAGAATTAAGCTGTCCACGTTTCATGCTATGAAGGGTGGGGAAGATGATAACTGTGTAGTATATACGGCCTCAACCAAGGCGTGTGTTAGAACTAATTTTCAAGATGACGAACATCGTGCGTTCTATGTCGGTGTAACTAGAGCGCGTAACCGTTTGTATATACTGCAAACCCACAACAACTACAGGTATACGATATGATATCTGAGGATTACATAGCGAAGTTAATGCTTGAAGATTCAGTGAAGGCGTTCAAATCACGAGATCTTTTAGTTAGGAAACTGATTAAATTAATTTATATAAAGGCTACCATCGAGGAGCTACGTCATTTCTCCAAGATGTTTGACCGTCTAGCAGATGAACAGGAAAGGAATAAATAATGGAGAACGTAATGAAGTGTTGGCATTGTAAGACAGAATTGATTTGGGGTGGTGATGAAGATTGTGATGATTGCGAAGAGTATTCCATGGTCACTAATCTATCTTGCCCAAGTTGCGATTGCCACGTCGAAGTATATTATCCAAGGGATCCTAACCATGAAACGTGATCAGATACTAGACACTGCTAAAGAACTAATCAGTGGGCAGAGGGCTAAGGATTATGGGGATGCATACAACAATCATACTCGTATTTCGGATGGGTGGAACATTATTATTCGGGGTGCAATACTAAGTCATGGCGAAGTCACACCTCAACATGTTATTCTTATGATGGACTGGTTGAAAACATCTAGGCTTTTAGAGACCATGGATCATGACGACTCTTGGGTAGACAAGGCAGGATATGTTGCTCTTGGCGGGGAGTTTTCTGAAAGAAACAGCGTAAGGAAAATAAAATGACCACATTATTTGGAAGTGCTTTGCACCATCAGATTAAGAGTGAAATGAATATGCTTGATTCTGATTGGAACATACCTACCGATTTTCCTGACCTGACCGGATACAAGGAAGTAGCAGTAGATTTAGAGACCAAAGATCCAAACTTACTGACGCTTGGACCCGGATGGGCGCGCAAGGATGGACACATAATAGGTATTGCAGTAGCGGCTGGAGAGTACAAAGGATACTTTCCTATCCGCCATGAGAACGGACACAACCTAGACCCTAAGTTTACCCTGCGTTGGCTAAAAAAGCAGGTAAGTGTACCTGAAATGAATGTGATTATGCACAACGCAACCTATGATGCGGGATGGATGAGAGCCGAGGGCATAGAAATTAAAGGAAAGATCATTGATACAATGGTCACAGGGGCACTGATCGACGAGAACAGATGGTCATTCGGACTGGATGCTATGGCTAGAGACTACGTGTCCATGAGAAAGGATGAGAAGCTCCTACAAGCCGCCGCTAAAGACTGGGGTATAAACCCGAAGGCGGAGATGTATAAGCTGCCACCGAAGTACGTTGGAGCCTATGCTGAACGGGACGCTGTAGCTACGCTTGCCTTGTGGAATGCCTTAAAGGTAGAGCTGGAAAAGCAAGAACTCTGGAACATCTGGAATATAGAGACTGATCTAATCCCATGCATCCTAGACATGCGGAGCAGGGGCGTTCGCGTTGACTTAGATAAGGTGGCAGTTAACAAAAAGTTGATCCACGCTACAACCAAATCACTTCGCCACTCTATTGAGAAAGAAGTTGGGATGGAGATAGATATTTGGGCATCTGCATCTATGGCTAAAGCTTTTGATAAGCTAAACTTAAAGTATCCAACTACTGATAAGGGCGCTGTGTCGTTCACAAAGTCGTGGCTAAAGAGTCACCCTCACCCAATCTGCCAAAAGCTGGTTCGTTTGCGTGAGTTTGATAAGGCAGACAGCACATTTATCGACAGCATACTACGCCATGAAACTAATGGACGTATCCACACTGAGCTACACTCCACACGTCGTGACGAGGGGGGCGCTATCACCGGTAGATTTTCTTCATCTAACCCAAATCTCCAGCAAATTCCAGCCCGACAACCTGAAATAAAGAAGCTGATACGTGGGTTATTTATACCAGAAGAGGGTTGTAAGTGGGGATCGTTTGACTATTCGAGCCAAGAACCAAGAATCATGGTACACTGTGCATCTATGGTGGCTGATAAAATGCCGGGTCAAGATCTACTAGAAGATATGGTTAAGCAGTACAACGAGTCTGATGTAGACTTACATCAAATGGTGGCTGATATTGCAGGGATTACTCGGAAACAATCTAAAGCTGTGAACCTTGGCATCATGTATGGCATGGGAGCGGCCAAACTGGCAGGTGAGATGGATATATCATTTGAAGAAGCTAAGTCTTTGATGGCTCAACACGAGAGTAAGGTTCCGTTTGTTAAAGCTCTGGCCAACCTTGTGTCTAAACAAGCTACAAAGAACGGTCAGATTAGAACCCTGCTTGGACGTAAGGGTAGATTTCACCTATGGGAACCAAACCAGTGGGGTACAGGAGGAAAAGCTTTGCCACATGACGAAGCCCAAAAAGAATACGGCAAGTTTATTAAACGTGCATTCACCTACAAGGCACTGAACAAATTGATACAAGGATCTGCGGCAGATCAAACAAAGAAAGCCATGGTGGACTGTTACAAAGAAGGCCTTACTCCAATGCTTACTGTGCATGACGAACTCTGTTTCAACATCGAGAACCAAGAACAGACCGACAGGATTGTAGACATCATGGAGAATGGAGTTAAACTAAACATACCATCAAAGATAGACGTAGCAATTAAAGATAACTGGGGGGAAGTAGAATGATACTAATGGAAGAAACAAAGAGCGTGAGTTTTATGGACATGCATTCTATGCAGGTAGAGGCACTGATGGAGTTTATCTCTGACAGCTTAACTTTATCCGCCATGACTTCTAGTCAGGACATTATGGATGACATAGAAGCCAGTGCCGACGAACTGGTTCGTTTGTTCGGGGGAAATGGCGTTCGATTAGTTCCTGTAGATTAATAGGAAGTTATTTCTTTAGCATACTTTTTAAAACTTTAGCCTGCTTGGCATGAAGTTTTGATGCTTTCTTTAAACCTTTGATAACTTTTTTAACTTTTGTGTTAGACATTTCTTAACTCCTTTTGATTATTGATTTGCCGCTCTGCAATCTGATTATTTAATGGGTTATTTCCCAGAAGAGATGGCGCTTTAGAACGTGCACGTTGTACTAAATTATTAGAACCTGCATTGTTTGTATTTGTTTTTGTAACAGGTGTAGGAATAATAACAGGAGAGGGTACCAAATTAGGTGCCGTTGAAATAACTTCGTTAGTCCTTTGCGGTACGAATGCAGGCTCTGTTGATACAGGAACTTTGTCTGGTATAATCTGTGTGTTTCTTAATGAACGACGGATTTCGTTTATCTCTTGCTTTGGTAGTTTCTTTAAAATTCTATTTTCTTCTTTTTGATTAACTTCGTTGCTAACTTCACGAAGTAAACTTCTGCTAATCGTTAACGGATCATACTTGTTTTTAAAAATAAAGTTTAGTTCTTTTTTAGATACACCAGTGTTAGATAATGCTTTTCTTATCTGACGTTTTGTCATTCCCGCAGCCAACGCTGAATCAATGTTGGATTTAAGAATAGCTTGCTGTCTCCTACGGGATGCATTTGCTTTTACATATGCGTTTATAACGGTTTCTTTGGTAACATCGTTGTCGTCGGCTATCCCAGTAAATAGCTTAACCGCACTTGACCGAGCTGCGGAATAAGCTCCCGCATCATAACTAAGACTTCTTCCTATGTTTACTTTCATTGGTCGCAGACCAGTAAGCATAGTACCGGCTTCTTCTGCAACAGTGTAGGCGTCTCCAGACTTAGAGGGAGTACCCGTTATAGCCCGTGATATGCGACCTTGACTAAACTCTCCTCCCTTAACTGTAGTAAAGTTTTCAATGATCCCCGGAATAAATGCACCCACAACATGGTTTAAAGACTTGGATAACTTATCACCGTATAGCTCGGCTTCTTCATAAATTGAAGCACCTGTTTGGGTTTTACCATCTCTAATTGTAACATCTAAAATACGTTCCGCTGCCAAACCTTCTGACGCAAACGGCTCTGCAAACTTTGTAAACGCAGCCCACATACCTGACCGTACTTGTTCTGCTGTATTCGCTCCAATTTCACCTTTTTCTTGATAAGCTTCCCAAAGAGCGCGAGCCGGTGCTAGCATAAATTCGTAAGGAAGCATGTATGAAAGATCCACCGCTTCTGCATTTAGGTCTTCGTCTGGTTTTGAAATATAAGACAATGTGTTTCCGGCCGACCAAGGTGGAGCGGACTTAGTTAACATATCTTCTTCTGCTTCTGTAATACCAAGCATGCTATGAGACGCATCTCGCATAGCACCGGGGGCAACAACAGCCATAGATAAGTATCCAGAAAGCCTTTCCGCTCCGATTGCTCTAACTTGCTTTGCAAATATATCCGCTTGCTTTTGACCTATTGCTGCAATCATTTGTTGCGTTGGTTTGAAACCTAATTCTTTAACCGAGCGATTAACAATATTTCCGGAGGTACGAATAATTTCAGCAGGGAACGATATAAAGTTACCCATAACCGGAATCCGACGTAACCCTTTAATAAACTCAGGAACCATGGAATAAGTAGGCATTGTCTGTTTAACTAGATCTATTGCAAGCATGTCGCTAAATGACGTATCCGCGATAGAAGAGGTTCTAGAAGCTAAACCGGCGCCCTGTAGCGCTTCTTGAGTTGCCATTGGCAAGTTTTCAATGTCCATTCCAGCCTTACGAAAAGCCGCGCCGTATCTAGCTTTCTCACCTAATACGCCTACAACCTTCCAGTAATCATCCCCTAACTGATATGTTTTTTCCATTAGGTTAATTACTTTTCCTGCGCCGGGGGTCTTGCGCGCAAGTTTAGCGCCCTTGTTTAGCATAGATGATATACCTGCGCCGGTCTGCTCCTTCATCAAAGAACGAAGTTCATTTAGTTGAATGTTTTGTCCAATAGCGCCTTCTCGTCCCATCGCTTGTAGCAACTTAAACTGCTCGGGACTGTCCAAAAGATTGGCAACCAAAACATTTCCACTCTCTAGTAACCCCATATCTCGTCCAAGTAGTCCGTTAGCACCGACAACAAAAGCATTAGATAAGAAGTTACGAACTTGTGACAAAGGGTTTAAAACAGTCTTTGTCATTTGTGACATACCTTTAAGCTGTAGAGAAACAGCTAGAATATCTTGAACGGCTGACATAGACCGACCCGGAGTAGTAAGACTATTGGATATCTCATTTGGAACAAAGTTCCCTGAAAGAGAACCGTACTTACCCCCAAAAGGATTGTCATCCACAGCTTCTCCAAGCTGTGTGTAGTTCATTTCTTTTAACGAAGTTATCTGATTATCTGTTAATCCTGCGCCATCTATAACAAAAGGCCTTGCATTAGGGGTAGCATTTATTTTAGTTACAGCCTCGTCATAACTTAAAGCACGACCGGGATTCACCGAAGAAGGTGATGATTCAAAGACATTGTCAAACAAACGTTGAGAAGACCGCGTGTTAGATATATCATCTACTGTTCTTAAAAACGCTTCTCTTGGATTACGAACTTCACCCATCATCTCACGCAACACGCTGGCTTGATTTAAGTAGTTGTTTCTATCAATTAACATACCAGTAGATAGTTTAAACAAAGATGTTCTTCCGACTACTTCTTGAGCGCCTTTGGCAAAGTTCTTTCCGGATTGCGCTTGAACAGCTTCAGGAGAAAAGCCCGATCGTTTAATTGCATTTTTACCAAACATGTCCGAAATAAAACTGTCAGCTTCTCGCTCTGCTGCGTCAGAACCTAAGTACGGTTTTTTGTTTTGAATGATCTGCATCAACTGTTTTTTAGCGGATTTGTACTCGGGCATTGCCTGTGGATCTATTGATGCAAACTTTTTAGGATCTAAATTAACCTCATACATTCGGCGAAGGTAAGAACCATTGTTTGCAGCAAACTGTGTAATAAGGTCTGCTTTTCTTGCAGGGCTTAGATTAGGAGCCGACTTAACCGATGACTCAAATTCTTTAGTTAAAGATACAACTTGTTCCCGCATTTCATCAACCGCATTTAAAACTTTTTTGCCATATTTATTTTTAAATACGTCAGCAGGCATAAGGATATCCCCAACGCCATTTGTTTCTGCGGTCATATAATCCATTGTGTCATTGTATACAGATTGTATTTTAGTTTTACCCCGCCCCGGAAGCATTTGAAATCCAATAGCTTTTTTAACAGCCTTATCGTAGTTGTTTAACAGTTTACCTGCCGCAGCTTCATCCGCTTCAGACATACCTTGAGCCGTTCTAACGGCAAAACCAATTTCAGCCGGGGAAGATCCATCCGAAGTAAAATTATTTTTTATAATTTTTAAACTTGAAGCCTTACTGCCAAGATAATCTAATCCACTAGATATACCACGGGCAAAAGTTGGAACTCCGGGAACTTTTGCCGCAGATCTAAATACGCCTCCAACTACAGGGAGTAGTGATTCCCCCGCCGCGTTAAATAACATACCCTCTGCTCCTAAACGAAACTTGTTTTTTAGCCTAACTGCTGCTAAAGATTTACCAGTTAAACCTTGTTCGCCTTCTGTTTCAAGAAAATCTGGCATAGCGTCCCAGCTATCGGCTAAAGTAGTCATTGAACTAGGAGATACAAAGACGTCAGCTATACCCGTTCCTACTGTTGTAGCTACGGCACGACCGGTTCTAGTCTTTGTTATATTGCCTGCTTTACTACGGCCAAACTTTTGCGCTGATTTTCCAAACAGCTTTGTTGCATCTGGTATTTTTGTTCCTGCTTTAAGAGCTCTCCTAGCTTTATCAGCCTTAGAAACCCAGCTAAACACACCAACACCGGGAGCCCCGTAGTTTACTACAGTCTCCACAATCTTTCCCGCCGTTCGTTCAGGGGTAAGACCTAAGTTTGTTTTAACATCTTCAAAAAATTTAGTTGTGTCTTGTTGTTGTTCTCCATCAAGTAAACCTGTTGAGGTAGCAACTGAAGTACCGAGTTCCGCGATACCCTGAACAATGTCTACAACTCCAGCGCCAGCGCCTCGGGCAATGGATCCAATAACAGTTTGATCAGATTTCTCTTCTTCACCGTCAGCTCGTTGAGGAATAAAAACATCTTTGCCGTCAGCTCGTTGAGGAATAAAAACATCTTTGCCGTCAGCTCGTTGAGGAATAAAAACATCTGCCATTTATTTTCCTTTGTTTTTTATTGAACGTTGTATTCAACGCCGTTCAAGAAATAATTTTTTTTATTGTTTTTAATAGCGGCTTCATTTGCTGCTTTGTGTTGAGCCCCAGTTGCCTCGGGAGCATTATCCACAAGATCCTTAGTTTCTGCTCCTGACAGATTGTACTCTGTTTCAATTATTTTCCTTGCCCCTTCTATAGCTGCTTCATATGTATCATACTCTCCCAAGCCGTCCTGAAAAAGTTCTTTAGCAGTTGCAAATAGTTGAGTTGTTGGATCTTTTCTTAATCCGTATCGACTCTTGTTCGATGCTTTAATATTAGCTAGTTTTACATCACGATCAAACTTCATTGTATCGTTTTCACGAGCAATTTCATCTTGAAGAGCTAACAATCCAAACTTATCCTGTCGTGATCTCCTTGTTTTATCATCTTCTTTTGTCTGCATAGCAAAAGACAATAAACCTTTAGATATGTTTGTAAGCGCGTCGGGACTTTCGCCGGATGCAATTTGAAAACCAACCATAGCCATGTTCATCCAGAACTGTTCTTTTTTGTCTACGTCTGTATCTGTTCCTAAGATATCACTATACATCTTTCGTTGCGCAGCAACCTTCTGCGATAATGTCATATTAGACGAATCTATTCCTCCGGCGTCTAATACGCCCGTCGTTATATCGCCTGTTATATCGCCTGTTGTATTTTCAGAAATCTTTTTGATTATTTTTGATGGAACAAAAGAAGGTTCAACAATCTTCTTTTTTTCTTCTACCTTCTTTTTTTGTGGTATTTTTTGATACGATTTCTCCTTTGTTTCCATGTTGATTCGGTCAGTGTTTAACCCAAGGCTTTCGTATTCATCCTTTTTAGCTTCACCCCGAGCAAGGATTTTTTGAATATTATATTCTTTCGAAGTCAAAGCAGGATTAAGATTTTCTTCTTTAATTGTAGTACCTATATTTTCTTGAATGACAATCTGATTGTTTGCGTCATTTATTTCTTTTAAAGTTTCATTATTAACAGCGCCTGTCGTAACTATCTCTTCATTAGCTATCTGTTGTAATCTTTCAAAATTTTGTTGTGTTCTTTTCTTTATTTCTTCTTGTACTTTTACAGAGTCGGATCCACCCGTAATATTGTTTACAAGAAGTTTAAGCTGATCTAAATCCATTTCTTCTAGGTTTAAACCTGATGGTATATGTAAGTCCCCTTCAAACATGGAACTCGATTCTGTGTCTAATATTTCTTGTGACGCTAGTAGATCTGAACCAAAGCCGTCGCTTGCAGATCTAGGGTCAGAAGATTCTGGGTTTAATATACCAGAAGCAAAATTAGAAACAGAAGCAGAAGCTGCTTTAATCGGATCTAAAATGCTCTTCGAGTCATTAACTCCAGCCTCTCTAGAAGCAGAACGTTTAGCTCTAGCGTCATCAGTCCTGTCTAAGTTTTTTGCAGAATTAACGTTTATACGGGGCAATTTTGCGTCTAACATTTCTTGTGACGCTAGTAGATCTGAACCAAAGCCGTCACTCGCAGATCTAGGGTCAGAAGCTTGCGGAGCAAAATAACGAGGCTGTCCTTGTGGCACATCTTGGGCAAACGCCATATCCTCACCAGCAATCCTCTGATCTCTTGATATAACTTCTTGAGGATCCTTGCGAACTTCACTTGACTGGCCTAAATATGAAGAGGACGCTTCGCTGTCTCCCGTTGACAAACGCATTCCTGATTGATCTTCCTTTTCTGGTGAGCGAACTTCACTTGACTGGCCTAAATATGAAGAGGACGCTTCGCTGTCTCCCGTTGGCAAACGCATTCTTGATTGATCTGCTCTTGCTTGTTCTGCATCTAACATTTCTTGTGACAGTAGATCTGAACCAAAGCCTGAAACGTCATCGCGTGGGTCAGACGATTCTGGGGCTAAATTATTCATCATAGCCTTAATCCGACCATCTGAAATACTCTCTGCTATTTCCTGTTCTGACGCCGGAGGCATAAGTGAATCTATAAATCCTTCGGAGTCGGTGTCGCCTCTTATAAATCTGTACGCTTCTGTCCCTGTAATTCCTTCTAACGAGGTGTCTCCGTCTATTTGATCGGTTACGGCTTGGCTAAAGCTTTCAGAACCTACAGGAGGTTTTCTATCTGGTATATCGCCTATAGCTCCTGCGGCCCCAAACTCGCCCATAGCTGCGCCTTGATCACGGCTAGCAATAATAGAGTCGCGTAATTGATCATCTTGAGAAGCAATCTCTTCAAAAATTTCGGATTCTTGTTTAGTAAACGGTTCGTTGTTACGAACCTTAACCATTAAACTTTCAAATAAACGATCCATAAAAGAAGGATCTGGTTTAAATGAACCTGTCCTACCGTCTGACACTGGTTTAAATGAACCTGTCCTACCGTCTGACACCTGCTGTCCTACTGTACCACCAGGAGCAAATTTCTGTGTAATGTTAGCCATTTCCGGAGAAGACTGTAGTATACCACCCATGTTCGCAAGCTTGGCTCGCGCATCACGGTTTACAAACATCTTTCGGTTTAATACATTATTCATACTAGCCACCTCCGCCAAACATTCCGCCTTTATACATACTAAATAATCCACCCGCTAGGCCACCAATCTGTGACAACGCACTAGCACTAGGCCGTTGTTGGTTCGTAAAGGTTGACTGAGACGTTGGCATACCTTGGAAGATGTCAGAATAGAAACCCAACTGTTGGTATGGTTGCATTGTATTTTGATACTGTGTCTGCCGCTGTGCATCCAGAACTGATTGCTGTTGCGCTTGTTCTTGACCACCAACTTGCGACAACGCATTTACGTCGTTCATATTTAGACCCTGATATGCTTCTCCAAGCTGTGCTTGCTGTAGACCCAGACTTCCAAGTCCAGCACCTAATGCCCCGTATTGTTGTGCGCCTTGCATTTGTAGCTGCGCCCCGGCCAATCCGGCTTGCCCCGCACTTTGTGCTCTAGCAAGTTGTTGTTGTTGCGCGTTATTATAACCAGACTGACGTAGCTGTGCCGAAGTTGCAGCCTGTTGTTGTAACGTGTTTCTGTTTTGCTCTGCCGCTTGAATGCCTTGCCGTGATCCACCAAACGCTCCTGCGCCAACAGCTTGCGCTGCTAAACCTTGCTGTTGGATTTTACCTTGCCGAGCTATATCATTCATACTTTGTTGAACTACAGCGTCCTCATACGGGTTCATGTATGCGGCAGCAGCGTTTGGATTCAATATGTTGTCTGCGGTTTGCTGTCCAATTTGACCCGCAGAAGTAGTTGCTGCGGACAAAGGGTTAAATGCCTGTTGAGTAGCCGCGATCCCAGAGCTAAGATTTTCTGCTCCAGCTTGTAGCATCGGTTGATATGCACCCACGCCCTGCTGTGTTAAGTTTGTAGCCTGTTGTTGTAAGGGTGAACGATCAGCAACGTTATAACCGGGAAGCGTGTAGTCCTGTTTACCAAGAGCTTGACCCCGATCAAGGATCTCCTTCATGTATTTTTTCTGCCACTCCGGTAAATCGGTTACTGACGTTGTGGTATAATTTTCGACCATAGTAACTACCCTTTATTTCGATTGGCTTCAGCAAACATTCGTGCTGCTTCAGCGCCTCTTGAACCATTAGCAGCGCCACCAAGGCGCATACCCGCTCGTTTCATGTCTCCGCTGGGATCCAGCGCGGCTAAATCTTTTCCTGAAAATATAACTTCACCATTAGCTACAGCAATGTTTTCTACAGGTCTTCCATTCTGTTGTATCACACCGGGAATAGAATCGCTAGTCACAGTTCCCGGACCTTGGATTAAACCTCCACCCGTGCTAGATATTTCTCCACCCTTGTAAAACTGCATAAGTCCACCATTCGCGGCAGACGTATATACGGGTTCAATAGCTTGATTTTGTTGTGATTCTTGACTTCTATCGTATGCATCTCGTTCATCGGGTGTATCAAAATGAGGGGCAACACCATCAGAATTTGTGTATCGGGACTTGTATAGGTTTCGATCCCAACCTTCTTGTTGCTCTGGACCAGCGTTCCACTTTGCCATATCTATTCCGCCAGTATCTTCTTTATTAAACAACTTGCTTTCTAAAAGAGCTCCACCCGTAGCGCCTAAAATACCGCCTAAAATACCGCTTCCCGGAACAAGAAAATTCATTGCTAGTCCACCAAGTAAAGAACCTATACTCATTACGATTCTCCCACGATTTGCTCTGGCATTGTGACCACTATTGTTGTGCTTCGTCGTTCAGAACCTGTCCACGAATCACCACAGTCTGGGCAATTACCACTTGGGTATGATGCTATCTCTTCTGGTGTATCTACTGCGTTATTACAGTTTACACAATGAACTATGTCAGAGCTTGTAGAAGGTTTCCACTTTGTACCATCGTGAAAGTTAATAATTTGATTGCTCATGTTGTTGCCACCGTTACTATGCCTACTGATCCGGTTGCAGAAACGCTTCCAGAATATATTTCGTTTACTAGAATTATTTTTAAAATTCCATTAGCTTGGTATACATCCCCTAAGTCTAGCGTATTTGCGGCGCCATCGCTAGGTATTCCTTGAAAGTTTACACTAGGGCTTCTGGATTCGTCAATAAAGTTATCCAAGGTTCGAGCTAATTGATTAACGTAAGCCGCACTGTACTCCATGGGAGCAATGGGAATTATCTGTCGTATTATTTTCCGGGTCATCTGCGACCGTCAGGGCGCATATCAAGACGTGGTGCGCCTAACCTCCATTTAACACCCTTTGTATCACTAGACACTTTTAAACTCATCTGTCTTCCGCGCAACCTCATAAACAATTGTTTAGTATAGTTATCTGTTCCAGAAACAACTGAAGTTCTTATTACATCTCCTGAATCAGAGCCTTGTCCAGCGGCACTACCGTTATAGTTACGAGCTGCCATTGTGAAGTCTACTTGCGGAGCCGTCGCTGTAGACAAGCTAAAGTTAAGATCAGGGATAACCTTATTGATAAACATAAACTGATCACCGTCACCGATATCAAAGTCCGAAGACTGAACAAAAGCATCAATAGCTGAAGCAGGGCTTGTGCTTCCATCATCTAAACCAAACTCTTGATTGTATAAAAAACTATCTGTGCCAGTAGCTTGCGGGAAAGATCTCTGTCCAGCAGCACGATCGTTCCATGCTGTGCGATCTAATGTTCCATAAACCCAAGTCTTCTCTAAATAATTGTATACAACATAGCTATCTATTTCTTCGCTAGATTGCGAACAGTAGTACCACCAGATTTCATTCTGACTTGCCAAGCTACCTACGTGGAATTTAAAGGATTGATTTCTGTTTAGGTCATCGAATACATACTGTCTAACAGTACATGGGATAGGAAGAATACGTCCATCGTACATGTAGAAGTTCTCTTGGCCCATCCAGTAGACAATATCGTTAACACTTAATGCAGTATTTGGTCCAGCAATACGAACGTTGTCACCCAACATAGCTGTTCCAAAAGTAAAAGGTGGTCCTAAGAATTGTAAGCTGTGTAGCGTACTATCAGTCCAAATTAAAATTTGACGTGTTGTTCTAACCGCAGTTACGATCTCTGAACCTTGTGATAAACGAAGGTCGCCCGCTGTGTTAGTAGCAGTTGGTGTCCAATCAGTCAGGCTTTCTTGGCTTGACCAACGAATTAATAGTGGATCTTGCACCGTTTCTCCCAAAGGATTTGCACCAAAGCAAATTATGTGCCTGTCTGTTTCGGATACCAGTATCTTACGAGCTACAGTTGGAACGTTAGATGCTCCCGTTAAAGAACCTAAAGCAACCGCTCTATTGCTTGCTCCGTTTGTAGCGTCCCAATGAAAAATACCACCATCAGCGACATTCATTATTAAGTCTTCGCCAAAATCATCAGCATACCAAAGACGTAATGTCTGACCAGCTAGAGAACCTGCACTTGAACCCCAAGTAAAACGACCCCAAGTACCAGCGCCCCACCCCGAACCAAGGACCGTGGTGTTTAGACCTACGTTAAGTTGATATGCCGCTACAACAGATGACCCACCGCCTGCGGTACTACCCGATGAAGCAGAGCCACCAGTGTTTACCTTGTAGGAGTTAGTATTAATTACCACAGTAACAATATGTTCTTTGTTTAGATTGGATGTGGTTAATCCGTCGAAAGCTGTTGCTCCAGAGAAGGTCACGTAGGAACCTAACGTAACTCCATGACCCGTATCAGTAACTGTAATTAACCCAGAACCCGCCCCACCTGATGTATTAAGGGGGTTTGACCCAAGGGTCGCGGTCCGACGAATAGGAGTTATGTCACTAAAAGTCCCTGAATCTTCAAGGTAGGCTTTCTTCTGTGTTCCTAAAAACAACAAGTTGTCTGACGACAGTGTTACAAAATCGTGCAAGGAACGACATGTTCCTTCAAACGAAGCAGATGCTGCTTTTGACCAACCCCCAATGCGTTCCACAAAGCCAGAGCGAAAACGAATTTTGTCTCCGTCGTACCAACCGCCCTCATTTGAGTAGTTAGTTCCTTCGCGGTTAAGACCGGGACGAAAAACAAGCTTTGTTAAAGACATTGGTCATTACTCCGCATCAAGGGTTGTTAAATTAGGAAGCCGTGTAACCATTACCAGCACTGATTGCATTTGTAGTAGCAGTCATAGATTCACTACCCCAGTCTGATTTAGCTTTCATTAGCTCAAGATGCTGTGTGTTACGATCAACACAACCTTGGCGATCTGC
>ENA-ORXF01000703-ORXF01000703.1-marine-metagenome-genome-assembly--contig:-NODE-703-length-23075-cov-3.705453_pt1 | contig 23075 bp, 18 predicted proteins | sample MGYA00237864_ERZ511476 | MGnify/ENA primary metagenome ERZ511476 (study PRJEB26306, sample SAMN06343908) | marine metagenome | isolation source: coastal waters | place: Atlantic Ocean: West Antarctic...
CAGGCTTGGTATTAGACCTTAGAGGAAATCCTGGAGGTCTTTTAAACGAGTCGGTAGATATTTGCAATCTATTTATAGAAAAAGGACAAGAAGTGGTTTCTACAAAAGGGAAAATTAAGGAGTGGGAGAAATCTTATAAAACCCATAAAACCCCTTTAGATATAGAGATTCCTTTAGTAGTACTTATCAATCAAAGTTCCGCATCAGCCTCAGAAATTGTTTCTGGAACGATACAAGATTTAGATAGAGGTGTTGTAATTGGAAAAAAGAGTTTTGGAAAAGGATTGGTTCAGCAGACTAGAAAGTTGAGTTATAATTCACAATTAAAAGTAACCGTAGCCAAATATTACACGCCAAGCGGAAGATGTATTCAAGCTTTAGATTACGGAAACAGAAACGACGATGGAAGTGTAGGTAAAGTAGCAGACTCTTTAAAGACAGCTTTTAAAACTCGTAATGGACGTACAGTTTACGACGGCGGTGGAGTAGACCCAGACATTACTGTAGAGCAAGATATGTATGCCGAAATTGTGGGAAGTATTTTATCGAAACAACTCATTTTTGATTTCGCAACAGAATTTGTTTTAGAAAATAAATCTATTGCTCTACCAGGAGAGTTTAAAATTACAGAAAAGCTTTATGATGAGTTTGTAGCATTTGTTTCGGATAAGGATTACGAGTACGAAACACAAACAGAAAAGAATTTAGCAAAACTTATTGAGCAAGCTGATGAAGATAATTACGCTGATTTTAAAGAAGATTTAGAATCCTTAAAAGAAAAGTTAATCTCTTACAAAGAAGATGATATTCACAAATATCAATCTCAAGTTTCAGAATTAATACTAAGTGAGTTAATGTCTCGTTACTACTATCAAGAAGGGCGTGTAAAAGCAGCTTTAGAGGACGATATTGTTCTCGATGAAGCGATACAAGTCCTTAACGATTCTAAGAAATACAAAGAGATTCTTTCAGGTAAACTAGATGCTAAATAAGCTTAAACATTCTTTTTTTTACTATTTTATTGCTTGCCTAAGTATTGTTATTGGCTTAGTCTTTCAAGACTTTCACAAGATTCCACTTACGGGTGGAATTATTGTTTTAGGCTTAATTTGGTTGGGTACTCTTAAGTTTAAAGAAAAATTTAAAACACTTCGTAAAAACTACTTTGCACTTAGTTTTATTACTTTTTATCTACTCCATTTAACGAGTCTATTATATTCTGCTAATACCCCTGTTGCGCAGAGCGATTTAGAGTTGAAAGTCACTTTGCTTTTGCTGCCAATTTTTATGTTTAGTACGTTATTATTTTCTCAACAAAGGAAAATAGTATTACTTAATATCTTTGCCATTTCTATGGCTTGTATGGCTGTTTACGATTTTTATTATTCATTTTTAGAATATACAAATGGTGCTAATATTAGCGTGTTTTATTATAAAAACTTGCCACATTTATTAGTCGGAAAACCTCATTATTTAGCTTGGTACTATTCTTTTGCAATGTTTATTGCTTTAAGACAATTGCTTGTCGTAAAAAGACAAAAAATAGTTTGGCTTATTGTATTTTCAATTCTATTCCTGTCCCTTATCTTACTATCGAGTAGAGCCTATTTATTCGCATTTATCTTTGTGTTTATTGTTTCATACATATTATGGTTAAGTAAAAATAGGCGTTCAATAACTTCAATTTTAAAACTAATCATTCCGCTTGCAGCAATCATTAGTATTGTACTTATTATTCCTAATACACGCTCTAGAATTATAGATACTTATGCCGAAATAAATAAATTGTTCGATAAGGATGAACATAGGCAAACGAATCCACGTGTATATATTTGGAAGTACGCCGCCGAGCTTATTGTAGATAAACCTCTATTGGGTTATGGAGTAGGAGATGCAAAAGACGAGCTGACAAATTCATTAAAAAATTGCGAGGCACTTTTTTGGGATGGAGAAAAGAATGTTCCTTTAAATAGAAAAAGTTTAAACTACCACAATCAGTTTTTACAAAGCTGGGCTGAGGTTGGAATACTCGGCTTTTTACTTTTACTTTTCCTTATGATTGCTCCTTTTTTCTTGAAAAATAAACATCCTTTATTTTTAATTTTTGTTGGATTAACACTCATCGGATTTCTTACCGAAAGTATGTTAGAACGACAGGCTGGCGTAGTAATGTTGGCGTTTATGTTTCCCTTGCTAGCTAGTTTAAATGTTGATGAAATAGAAGGCTCTAATAGAAATAAAAAGTAATATAAACCAGCAAGTACAGTCTGCTTAATCCTGCACAAAAACCCTTTTCACTCTTTGCGACACATTGGTAAGCACCTCATAAGAAATGGTGTTTAAACTATCTGCAATCTGATGAATATGCTCTTGAGAATCCCATACAATTACCTCATCACCTTCCTCTGCTATTAGTAAGCTAACATCTACCATACACATATCCATGCAGATATTCCCAATAATTGGTGCAGCGATATCGTTAATATAAACCTGACCCACACCATTACTCAAGGCTCTATTTAAACCATCGGCATAACCTATTGGGATAATAGCAATGCGTATTTTATCTTCTGCATAATAAGAGCGATTATACCCCACACTTTCTCCTGGTAAAACTTCCTTAATTTGAGAAATAACCGATTTTAGTGAACTACAATTTAGTAGGTTATCATCACCAATACCGTACAAACCTATACCCAAACGAACCATATTAAACTGAGCTTCTGGATAATTAAGTATTCCGGAAGAATTTAGAATATGTTTTAAAAAAGGGCTTTTAATTTTAGTTTTAATTTGAGTGCAAATAGCATTAAAAGCATCAATCTGAATACGTGTAAAATCTTTATCGTTTGTACTTGCTAAGTGACTAAATACTGAAGCTAGTTTAAATTCATCCTTTTCAGAAATTAAAGAAATAACGGAGTCTATCTCACTAGATTCAAAGCCTAACCTACGCATTCCAGTATCTACTTTTAAGTGAATTGGATAATCGTTGATATTTGCTTTTTTCAATTCTTGAGCAAGAGAAGTCAACTGTCTAAAACTATAAATCTCTGGTTCTAAACCGTTTTCTATTAATTGTTTAAACTGCGAACCATCTGGATTTAATACCATAATAGGTGTTCGAATTCCTTTCTTTCGTAGGGCAATTCCTTCATCTACATAAGCAACCGCTAAATAATCTGCTTTATGATACTCTAAATGATGTGCTATTTCATAAGATCCATTTCCATAAGAAAATGCCTTAACCATTACCATCACTTTGGTTTCTTTACGAACGTGACTTTTATAATAATGAAAGTTTTCTGAAATGGCGTTTAAGTTAACTTCTAAAACAGTTTCATGAACTTTTTGTTCTAATAAACTGGCGATTTTCTCAAACTGAAACCTACGTGCACCTTTTAGTAAAATAGCCGCTTCTTTAAAATCAAATCGGGCCCTGTTTTCAATAAAGTCATCGGTACTCGCAAAGCTGGTACAGTTAGAAAATAAAGCTTCAAAGGCTTTAAAGTTCTTTCCTATCCCTATAACCTCTTCGATCTCGTAGGAATCTAAAAGACTCATTAATTGAGGAAACAATTCCGTATTTGGAATCCCTGTTTCATCTAAATCAGATAAAATGGCAACCTTTTTAGCATTACCACTTTGTTGTAATAGAAAATCTAATGCTATTTTTAGAGAATCTAAATCAGAGCTATAGGCATCGTTAATGAGTAAACTATTCCCTTTAGCTTCTTTGAGCTCCATCCGCATAGCCAAGGGTTCAAGGAGTTTTAAATTTAGCTCAAGCTGTGTTTCATCTAAATTAAAAACCAAGACTGTACATATTACATGAATGCAATTTTCTATGGATGCTTCATCTTTAAATGGAATCGTAAATTGCTTTTCTTTTCCATCTTGAACAAGTGTAATTACAGTATTTTCTTCTTCAGTATAACTGCTTTTTATATAGACAAAAGAATCTTTGTCAGTCTTAGACCAAGCAATTAAGTCGCCATGAAATTCTGCTGAAACTAAGTTGTGTATAATAGAATGATCCTTACAGTAAATGAGTTTATTGGTTTTCGAAAAGAGTTTTAATTTTTCTTTTACCTTCTCTTCTATTGACTTGAAATTTTCGGAATGTGCTTGTCCGATATTGGTAAAAATTCCAATGTTAGGATTTATACTATTTTGCAAGTTTTCCATTTCTTTTAGCTGTGAAATTCCAGCTTCAAAAATGCCTATTTCTGTATCGCTATTTAAAGCCAAAACCGATAAAGGAACCCCAACTTGAGAGTTGTAACTTTTTGGGCTTTTACAAACCTTATACTCCGATTGCAAACAAGTGCTCAACCATTCTTTAACAATGGTTTTTCCGTTACTTCCAGTAATTCCAATAATAGGAATGGCAAATTGTAGGCGATGACTTTTAGCAATTTGCTGAAATGCTAACAGACTATCCGCCACCAAAAGAAAATTAGCTTTTGGATATTTAGTAATTTCAAAATCTTTATTGCTGATTAAAAAATTAGTGACCCCTTTTGTATAGAGTTCATCAATAAAAAGATGTCCATCGTTACGGAGTCCTTTAATAGCTATAAATAATTGTTGATTTGAGTTTTTAACCTTCCTACTGTCAATTAGAATCTGATGAATAACAACATCCTCTGAAGCGCCGATAATTTGGGCATTACAAAACTTAGCTAAGCGATCTAAAGTGTAAGAAAAGCTATTCATTTATCAAGTATTCTTTTTTAAGAAACAAGCACGACATAAAGCCTCATACTCATCTTGTTCGCCTAAATGTACTAATTTATTTGAACTTACTATTCTGTTAGAATGAATGGCTAAATCGCCACAATCTACACAAATAGCATGTACTTTAGTTACAAATTCTGCAGTTGCCATAAGATTAGGGATTGGTCCAAAAGGATTTCCTAAATAATCCATATCAAGCCCAGCAACAATTACTCTAACCCCTCTATCGGCTAAATTCTTACAAACACTAGGTAGCTCATCATCAAAAAATTGAGCTTCATCAATTCCAATAACATCCACATCGTTTGCAAGGAGCAAAATATTGGCAGAGGTAGGCACAGGAGTAGAGTTTATCTCATTTGCATCGTGAGAAACGACCTTTTCTTCGTCGTAACGAATATCAATAGTGGGTTTAAAAATTTCTATTTTCTGCTTGGCAAACTGAGCTCTTTTAAGTCTGCGAATAAGTTCCTCTGTTTTACCAGAAAACATGGAGCCACAGATAACTTCAATCCAGCCTTTGCTAGCTTTATTACTATCGGGAGTTTCTAAAAACATTCAATTTTGTTTGTCTAAACAAATCTATAAAAATACGCGTGTACACCGCTATTTTTACTTAATTTGTTTGTGTAAAAAATTACTATGTCGAAACTGTTTTTGGTACCTACTCCTATAGGGAATTTAGAAGATATTACGCTGCGAGCAATTCGGATTCTAGAAGAATCAGATTTGATTTTAGCGGAAGATACACGCACCTCTGGGAAGCTGTTAAAACACTTAAAAGTTAGTACTCAAATGCAGTCTTTTCACATGCACAACGAGCATAGAATGCTTGAGCGTATGCTTGAAAAACTAAAAATGGGAATGCAAATTGCTATGATTTCTGATGCAGGTACACCAGGGATCTCGGACCCTGGATTCCTATTAGTTAGAGCCTGCGTAGAAAACGATATTCCTACAGAATGCTTACCTGGAGCTACAGCATTAATTCCTGCTTTGGTACAGTCGGGCTTTCCAACAGATCGTTTCATTTTCGAAGGGTTTTTACCTCCTAAAAAAGGCCGTCAAACAAGATTAAAAGAGTGGGCAGAAGAAACAAAAACGATTGTATTTTACGAATCGCCGCATAAAATAGTAAAGACTTTAGGGCAGTTACAAGAATTTGTAGGTGGCGAAAGAAGACTATCGATAAGTAGAGAAATCTCTAAAAAGTTCGAAGAAACTGTTAGAGGCACAGTAAACGAACTAATCATTCATTTTGAAGAAAAAGCTCCAAAAGGAGAATTTGTAGTTATTTTAGAAGGGAAAAAATAAATTGAATACATCAGATTTACATATTATACCGAATCCATTAGTTGCTAAAAAAACGGATAAACCCTTTTTAATTGCAGGTCCTTGTTCGGCAGAAAGTAGAGCTCAGGTTTTAGAGACCGGTAGAGCGATAGCAGCGAAAGGAGATGCCTCTATTTTTAGAGCAGGGGTTTGGAAACCTAGAACAAGACCTGGTTCTTTTGAAGGTATTGGAGAACCAGCCTTGGCTTGGTTACAAGATTTAAAAGCAGAAACCGGAATGCCTGTTGCAACCGAAGTTGCAAATGCACAACACGTAGAGGCTTGTTTAAAAAACAATATTGACTATTTATGGATTGGTGCCCGCACCACGGTAAATCCTTTTTACGTTCAAGAAATTGCCGAAGCTCTACGTGGAGTAGATATTCCTGTATTAGTTAAAAATCCTTTACACCCAGATATTGGTTTGTGGATTGGTGCTTTAGAACGTTTCAACAAATGTGGTATTAATCAGCTGATGGCTATTCACCGAGGTTTTTACTCTTACGAAGCTGCACCATACAGAAATGTACCTAAATGGGATTTAGCTATAAAACTCAAACGATCTATCCCTAATTTACCTATCATTTGCGATCCTAGTCATATTGCTGGAGATGCTAATTTGATTTCAGAGATTAGTCAAATTGCTTTAGACCTAGATATGGATGGTTTGATGATAGAATCGCATTGCGATCCTAAATTGGCATTAAGCGACGCCAAACAACAAATTACGCCCGATGTACTTCATCAGCTAATGAGCGATTTAAATATGCCTAAGGCTACTCACGAAAGTGATGCCTTTAATAGGAACCTCAATAATATGCGTTCTGTAATTGATAAGTACGACGATGAGATCTTAAATGTGATTCAAAAGCGTATGGAAATGGTAGCGGAAATAGGAAAAGTAAAAAAGGAAAATAATATAATGACATTCCAAATTCAGCGTTTTTTCCACATCCTAAAAACACGAAAGAGTACAGGTTTAGAGTTGGGTCTCTCTAAAGAAATGGTTTACGAGCTTTTTGAATTGATTCATAAGCACTCCATAAATATTCAAAATAAGATTTGAAATTTGGAGTAAGGCGTCAGAAGTTAAGGAGTTAGAGAACGGGATGCAATCAATTTGAAGATTCATTTACTCGAAAAAACTTCGCATCTAATTAACAGACAAATTTAAATTAAAAAAATGTCAATTAAAAAATGGAATTTAAAAGGGAAACCTAACGATCAAAAAGTATTTAAACTCAGTAAAGAATTAGGAGTTTCAAAAGCTATTTGCTCCTTACTTGTTAGTAGAGACATAAATACTTTTGAGAAAGCCAAAACATTTTTCAGACCAGAGTTATCCATGCTTCACGATCCTTTTTTAATGAAGGATATGGACAAGGCGGTACAACGAATAACGTCTGCAATTTCAAACAAAGAATCCATTAGAGTGTACGGCGATTACGATGTAGATGGTACTACTTCGGTGAGTTTAATGTATAGTTTTTTAAAAACTCAAAATGCTCTGTGCGACTATTATATTCCAGATAGATACAACGAAGGCTACGGTATTTCTTACTTAGGAATTGACGATGCAATTTCGAAAGGAATTAGTCTGATGATTACCTTAGATTGTGGTGTAAAAGCGATTGAGAAAATTGCTTACGCTCAAGCTAAAGGTCTCGATATTATTGTTTGCGACCACCACCGGCCAGGTGCAGAATTACCAAATGCATACGCTGTTTTAGACCCAAAAAGAAGCGACTGCGAATATCCATTTAAAGAATTATGTGGTTGCGGAGTTGGTTTTAAGTTGATGCAAGCCTATTTAAAACACCATAATTTAAATGAGAAAATTGCCTTAGAATATCTCGATTATGTGGCAGTTGCTATTGGTGCAGACATCGTTCCTATAGTAGGTGAAAATAGAGTGCTTACCTTTTATGGATTAAAGCTATTAAATGCAAAACCTAGAATGGGTATGCTTGCTTTAATGAAAGAGCATAAACGCATAGGCAAAATGACTATTACCGATGTGGTATTTACCATTGCTCCTCGTATTAATGCTGCTGGTAGAATGAAACACGCACATAATGCGGTGCGTTTATTAATAGAAAAAAACGAGGCTGAAGCAATTAAAACAGCCAACGAAATTGAAGCGTTTAATACCGATAGAAGAGCACAAGATGAGCGAATAGCGAAAGAAGCACATGCTCAAATAATAGAAAACAAGGAGGAAGATAGAGTCTCTACGGTAGTTTATAATCCCGAATGGCACAAAGGCGTAATAGGAATTGTAGCCTCTCGACTTATTGAAACCTATTACAGACCTACTGTTGTATTTACCAAAAGTAAAGGTGGTGTATTAGCTGCTTCCGTCCGTTCTGTATATGGCTTTGATGTCTATGAAGCCTTAGAGTCTTGCAAAGAACATATCGATCAGTTTGGTGGACATATGTACGCCGCAGGACTCACATTGAAAGAAGAGAATTACGAAGCTTTTAAGGAAGCTTTCGAGAAGGTGGTTTCTGAAACAATTACCGAGGATCAAAAAGTGGAAGTTTTTAATATTGATGCAGAATTAGACTTTGCGGATATAACAGAAGGATTCAATAATATTCTCAAGCAATTTGAACCTTTTGGACCAAAGAATATGGCTCCTTTATTTGTCACTAAAAATGTACTCGACAGAGGATATAGTAGAGCTGTGGGAGCAGAAAAGGAACACCTTAAACTTCATATGTGTACCGAAAAAGAGCGACTATCTGAAATGAATGGAATCGCTTTTAAGTTAGGTAAACACGACTCTTATATTTCCAAAGGTTTGGCATTCGACATCTGTTATGCAATACAAGAAAATGTATGGCAAGGAAAAACCACTATTCAATTAGGGGTTAAGGATATTAAGATTGGCTGAACTCTAAAAATGTAGGAATTAAAAGGGGAGTAAGTAATGGTGAGTATTGAAGATCAGTCTGTCAGAAATAAAACACCTATTTCCCTACTTCCTGCCCCATTCATGTTTAACCATTACCTTAGCCCCATGAAAGAAAAAGTATTCTTTGCACACGCCAACGGTTTTCCTGCAGAGGTATATGGAGATTTATTTTCCAAACTCCCTGATTACGAATTCGACTATATCCCAGTATTAGCACATGGAGAATATAAGTTAAAGAATTCGTGGGGCGATATAGTACCCGAAATAATTGCTTTTTTTGAGAAAAATTACACAGAACCAGTTTGGGCAGTAGGACATTCGTTTGGTGCAGTATGTTTAGCTATAGCAGCGCAACAAAACCCTGAATTATTTAAAGGACTTATTTTGATGGATCCGCCAGTACTCTCCAGAAAAATACGCTGTATTTTAGCTGTATCCCAGTGGTTTGGACTTTCTCAATACATTATGCCTTTAGCCAAGAAATCTGCTAAACGCTCAGATTATTTTCCTTCTAGAGAATTTGTAGCATCTAAACTTCGCACTAAATTTCTGTTTAAGAACTTTGGTGAAAATACATTTAACAACTATATTAAATATGGTTTTTCAGAATGTTCTGATGGAGTAAAATTGCGTTTTAAAAAAGAAATTGAAACCAAAATATTCGCTTTAACTCCTCCTTTTTATAAAAAAATAAACTTAACTATTCCTAGCTTCTATATGTTTGCTACTCACGGAGACATTGCAGATACAAGACCAATAAGTAAAGTAAAACCTCTTTTTCCAAACACCAAATTTATTGCTTTTGATGGAGGTCATTTATTTCCATTGGAGCAAACACAAATTTGTGCCAACACTATTTTAAACATTCTTAATTCTATAAAATAAACTTCATGAAATCATTATTATTTACCTTAGTAAGTTTAATTAGTTTTACTTTATTTGCACAATCCTACACATCTTATTTTACAGGAAACCAAACAGATACTACTGTTATTGCAGACTATGGAATTTGTCTTATGGGTGGCTCTACCGAAGACGATAGAGCTATGATTTGGTTTTTAGAAAAAGCCAATGGTGGAGATATTTTAATTATTAGAGCTAGTGGATCTGACGGCTACAACGATTATTTTTATGAGGACTTAGAGGTAGAAGTAAATTCTGTAGAAACAATTGTATTTAATAATGCTACTGCTTCGAGCGATACTTATGTATTACAAAAAATTGCCAATGCAGAAGCAATATGGATGGCAGGAGGCAATCAGTCGGATTACGTTAACTACTGGAAAGATACTGAGGTAGAAATGTTATTAAATGCTCATATCAACTCAAAAAAGGCTGTTATTGGTGGAACGAGTGCAGGGATGGCTATACTAGGAAGTTCTTATTTTTCTGCTGAAAATGGTACTGTTTATAGTTCGGAAGCTTTAGAAGATCCTTACAATACCTATATGACTTTTGGGCATAATGACTTTTTAGAAGTTCCATTATTAGAAAATACCATTACAGATACTCATTTTAGCGAAAGAGATAGAGAAGGGCGTTTAATTACCTTTATGGCAAGAATGAATAATGAATTAGGATCTCGATCTTTTGGAATTGCTTGTGATGAATATACCGCTGTTTGTATAGATTCTTCAGGAATAGGAGCTGTTTATGGAGAGTGGCCAGAATATGAGGATTATGCCTTTTTTGTACAAATGAATTGTGAAACGGGGAATGCTCCAGAACTTATGCAACAGGGGGCTCCGTTTACTTGGAATTTTAATGCTGCTGCAACAAAAGTTTATAAAGTTGGCGGTACTACAAATGCCGAAAACTACCTCGATTTAAACGATTGGGAAACAGGTAATGGCGGAGTCTGGTTACACTGGTCTGTAATAGATGGTGTCTTTTATTCCGAAGATGGAGAAGCTCCAAATTGTGAAGAAGTTGGGCTAGAATTATTTTCGAATAACAACAACAAGGTATTACTTAAAACTATAGATCTTTTAGGCAGACCTATTAGTAGTAGTTATTATGGAATTGTAATTGATGTTTTTGAGGATGGTTCAGCACAAAAAAGAATAAGAACAAACTAAATTTATTCGTACTAACGAGTTCGGTTTTTAACAAAAATTACAGTAGTAATTTTTGTGCTTAGTTTAGTAAAATAGAAGAAAGTAAAGCGTCTTGTATTCCTTAATTTTACTCCAACTCTTTCATGATACGTTTCTGAAAAAAAATCATAATCCCAACACCCACAGAAATTGCAGCATCAGCAATATTAAAAACAGGTCTGAAAAACACTACATAATCTCCGCCCCAAAAAGGGATCCATTCTGGCAGATAACCTTTAAACATTGGGAAGTAGAACATATCTACTACTTTTCCAAAAAATAAAGGTGCGTATCCACCAGAATCGGGTAGTAGCTTAGCTATTTGATGATAACTATCGTTGAATAGTACGCCGTAAAAAACGCCATCTAGGATGTTTCCAATTGCACCAGCCAGCACTAAGGAAAGTGAGGTGATGAGGATTTTGTCAGCGTTTTGTTTAACAAGTTTGTAGAGGTAAGAAGCAATAAATCCAACAAAAACAATTCTAAATAAACTTAGGGCGAGTTTGCCCCAATCGCCGCCAAACTCCATGCCGAAAGCCATTCCGTTGTTTTCGGTAAAATGAATGTAAAACCAGTCAAATAGCTGGTGTTCTTGCCCTAAAAACATGTGGGTTTTAACCCATAATTTTAGAGCTTGATCTAGAAATAAAATGATCAGGATAATCCAAATCGGTCTTTTCAAAATGCTTATTTGTTTTGCATTTGTTTAGCTTCAATACTAAGTGTTGCGTGAGGAACCAATTTTAATCTTTCTTTTTGAATTAATTTTCTCGTAACTCTACAAATACCGTATGTTTTATTTTCTATACGAATCAAAGCATTTCTTAAGTCTCGTATAAATTTTTCTTGACGTTCTGCTAAGATCGTATTAGACTCTTTAGAGAGAGTTTCAGAGCCTTCCTCGAAAGCCTTAAATGAAGAGTAGGTATCATTTGTGCCATTGTCTCCAGCGTGAGTAACTGAGTCTCTAAGTCTTTTTAGGTCTTTTTCTGAAGAGGTGATTTTATCTTCAATAAGGGTTTTAAATTCACTTAAATCGCTACTTGAATATCTTTTGTTAATTGCTTCCATTTCTTGTAATTTTTGCAAGATTAAATCTTATTTTACTAAGGCAATATAGGTTTTTATATCATCAAATTCAATGGCAACTGCATTTTTCGGTTCTTCATCACAAATAAGAAGCTCATCTGCAAGTGTTTCGTCGCAAATATATTTTTTGTTAGCAGTTATAGCAGCGTTAATTTTATCGTGTTTAACAATACTTAATTGAATTCTATCTGTTATCTCCAATCCAGAATCTTTACGAATATTCTGAATTCTGTTTACTAATTCTCTTGCGATTCCTTCTTCTATAAGTCCCTCGTTCATGGTAATATCTAAAGCTACCGTAATACCCTTGTTGTTGGCAACTAAAAGACCAGGAATATCTTGAGAGTTTATAAGAACATCATCTGTTGATATTTCTAATTCTACTCCATCAATAGTTAAAGTATAAACACCCTTGCTTTCTAAGTCTTTAATTTCGGCTTGTTCAAACTTCCCTATTGCGGCTGCAATAGCTTTCATTTGTTTTCCATATTTAGGGCCTAATGCTTTAAAGTTGGCTTTAATTTCTTTAACTAAAACATTAGAGTCCGCTTCCATAAAGTCCAATTCTTTCACGTTAACTTCAGAAAGAACTAGGTCTTTAATAGCGTTAATTTGTGCTTTCATTTTGTCTCCAGAAGCAGGAATCATTACTTTTTGTAATGGCTGACGAACACGCATTTTCTCTTTTTTACGAAGAGATAATACCATTGAGGTAATGTTTTGTGCCATCTGCATACGGGTTTCCAAGTCGCTGTCTATTAGCGTTTCATCACCTTGTGGGAATAAAGTTAAATGAACAGACTCTTCTTGAGGAAGATCCGTAGCTTTCATTAAATCTTTATACAAACGATCGGTAAAGAAGGGTGCAATTGGAGATGCCATTTTTGCAATATTCACCAAACAAGTAAATAAGGTTTGGTAAGCAGAAATTTTATCCTGTTCATATTCTCCTTTCCAAAAACGACGGCGACATAATCGTACATACCAATTACTCAAGTTTTCAGTTACAAATTCTTGTAGTAATCTACCAGCACGAGTAGGCTCATATTCGCTATACGCTTTATCAACAGAATTCATCAAAGTGTTTAATTCCGATAAAATCCAACGATCTATTTCAGGTCTTTCTGTAATCGCAATATCTGCTTCAGCGTATGAGAAATTATCGATATTAGCATAAAGACTAAAAAAAGAGTAGGTATTGTAGAGAGTACCAAAGAATTTTCTTTGTACTTCTGTAATGCCGTCTAAATCAAATTTAAGGTTATCCCAAGGTTGTGCGTTGGTAATCATATACCAACGAGTAGCATCGGGACCGTATTTATCTAATGTCTCAAAAGGATCGGCTGCATTACCCAAACGTTTAGACATTTTCTGTCCTTTTTTGTCGAGTACCAATCCGTTAGAAATTACATTTTTATAAGCTACAGAATCGAAACACATCGTCGCAATTGCATGTAGCGTAAAGAACCATCCACGAGTTTGATCTACACCTTCGGCAATAAAGTCTGCAGGATAAGACTCTTGTCCATCTATTAATTCTTTATTTTCAAAAGGATAGTGCCATTGTGCGTAAGGCATAGAACCAGAATCAAACCATACATCAATAAGGTCTGACTCTCTATTCATTGGAAGCCCATTTGGAGAAACCAAGATTATTTCGTCTACGTAATTCTTGTGCAAGTCAACCTTATCGTAATTATCTTTCGACATGTTTCCTGGCTCAAAATCGGTAATAGGATTTTTTGCCATGATCCCTGCAGCAACTGCTTTTTCACATTCATTATACAGCTCTTCAACAGAACCAATACAAGTTCTTTCGTCTCCTTCTTCTGTCGACCAAATAGGAATTGGAATACCCCAGTAGCGAGAACGCGATAAGTTCCAGTCGTTGAGATTTTCTAACCAATTACCAAAACGTTTAGTTCCTGTAGATTCAGGTTTCCAGTTAATAGTTTTATTTAATTCTATCATGCGATCTTTCATCGCAGTAGATTTAATAAACCATGAATCTAATGGATAGTATAAAACCGGTTTGTCGGTTCTCCAACAATGTGGATAAGAGTGCTCGTATTTTTCAACTTTAAAGGCTTTATCTTCTTCTTTAAGTTTTATCGAAATGGCTACATCGGCAGATCTTTCTGGTGCTTCACCATCTGCGTAGTACTCATTCTTTACATACATACCTGCCAATTCGGCCATTTCTGGAACAAATTTACCTTGTAAGTCCACTAATGGACGAGGATTTCCATTTTCGTCTAAGACCAACATTCCTGGAACGTTGAAGCTCTTAGCTACCATAGCATCGTCCGCACCAAAAGTAGGAGCAATATGTACGATACCTGTACCGTCTTCTGTAGTAACGAAATCACCAGCAATTACTTGGAAAGCATTTTCGGCATTTTCGTAAGGTGTAGCGTAAGGAAGTAATTGCTCGTAGCGAGCACCTACCAAGTCTGCACCTTTAAATTCTGAAACTATAAAAAATGGAATCTTTTTATCCCCAAATTCGTAGCCAGTTAATCCTTCTTCGTTTTCTGTATCTATATATTTCCCAGATAGTTGTTTTGTAACTAGGTTTTTAGCCAATACAATATTCATAGGATTACCAGAATATTGGTTAAATGTTTTAACCAATACATAATCGATTTTGTTTCCTACACAAAGTGCTGTATTAGAAGGCAGAGTCCAAGGAGTTGTAGTCCAGGCAATAAATTCAATATCACCCTCTACTGCTTTGAGTGCTTCGTTTGTAATACTTTCTTTTACGGCTTTAAAAATAGCTGTTGCAGAGGTGTCTTTAACATCTTTATAGCAACCAGGTTGGTTAAGTTCGTGCGAACTTAATCCTGTACCTGCAGCTGGAGAATAAGGCTGAATAGTGTAGCCTTTATAGATTAAATCTTTTTTGTAAAGTTCGGAAAGTAAAAACCAAACCGACTCCATATATTTACTCTCGTAGGTGATGTATGGATCTTCCATGTCTACCCAGTAGCCCATCTTTTCGGTTAGCTTGTTCCACACATCTGTGTAGCGCATAACCGTTTCTTTACAGGCTTTGTTGTACTCGTCAACAGAAATTTTTGTACCGATGTCTTCTTTAGAAATACCCAATTCCTTTTCTACACTTAACTCTACCGGTAATCCGTGTGTATCCCATCCAGCCTTACGTTTTACTTGAAAACCTTTAAGCGTTTGGTAACGGCAAAAAATATCTTTAATACTTCTCGCCATTACGTGGTGTATACCAGGCATACCGTTTGCCGAAGGAGGTCCCTCAAAAAATACAAAAGGTTTATTCTCTTCACGAGATTCAATACTTTTTTCAAATATTTTATTCTCTTGCCAATCGGTTAACACTTCTGCGGCTATGTTAGGCAGATTTAAGCCTTTATATTCTGGGTATTTTTTCATCTCTGTACTTAGTCGATCGTTGCGATTACTTTTAATTCGATGCCTATTGGTGTTGGAAGACTCAATATCTCTACCGTAGTACGGCAAGGTTGATTGTCTGTAAAGTATTCGGCGTAAATTTTATTGTAGGTTTTAAAATCGGCTTTCATATTGGTTAAAAAAACCGTTACGTCTATGATTTTATCCCATGAGGATCCTGCATCTTCTACAATAGTTTTGACATTAGTAAACACAGAATGACACTGTGCTGCAATATCGTAAGATAGGATGTTTCCATTGCGATCTAGTTCCACTCCAGGAATTTTTTTCGTTCCTCTTTCGCGTGGACCTACACCCGATAAAAACAATAAGTCTCCATGACGCCTTGCATGTGGATAAGCCCCTACAGGTTCAGGGGCTTTAGATGAGTTTATTCTACCTTTATTTTCTGACATAATTCTGTTTTATAACTCGCAAATTTACGCCAATAGTAGCAAATATGCAATGTGTTACTCAATGACTTATTTTTTTTGACACAATGAAACGTTTTCTTGTTGTTTTTGAGCAGAAAATTTTTGAATTAGTGGTTTTTATTGATGAAGACCAAAAAACATAAGCCAACAAAAAAGCCCCATACTTTCGTACAAGGCTTTTAAGTGGTGCTACCAGGATTCGAACCAGGGACACATGGATTTTCAGTCCATTGCTCTACCAACTGAGCTATAGCACCATTATTGAGGATGCAAATATAGACACAAGGATTTTATATATCAAAGAAAATTGATGTTAATTTACATTAATATTAATTTAGTCAGTTAATCACCGTTTATGGATCTCATTTTAGACATCGGAAACACAAGAATTAAGTACGCTACCTTTAAAAAAGGACGACTAAATCATAAAGGGTATTGTTCTGATAATGAATTAGAAAACGTGCTAATGACACTTGCTGGGGAAGTTAGCAGACTCTTAATAAGTACCGTTAAACCACTTACTAATTCTCAAGAAATTGAGCTTAAAAAAGTATGCTCAAAATTATCTGTTTTAAGCTCAAAACTAAAAATGCCTTTTAATAATAAGTACGAAACACCCAAAACTGTTGGTGCAGATCGTCTTGCTTTAGCCGCAGGAGGACTTTTAAATTCCCCTAATATTCCAATTTTAATAATTGATATTGGAACCTGTATGACCTTCGACTTTGTTTCAGATGAAGCTGATTATTTAGGTGGAGCCATTTCTCCAGGCTTACAAATGAGACTTAAAGCATTACATAATTTCACAGGAAAACTACCTTTGGTGACTGCTAAAGAACCCAAAGACTTAATAGGCAGAAATACAAATGATTCTATTTTATCGGGTGTTATTAATGGAATGCAGTACGAAATAGATGGTATAATAGATGCGTACAAATTGCGTTATCCAAGGGTTAAGACAATCCTTACAGGAGGGGATAGTACTTTCTTTGATAAGAAATTAAAAAATAGCATCTTTGCCGACGCAGATATCCTGTTAAAAGGGATGCATTTTATACTGGAACACAATACCGATGAAAATATCTAAAAGTTTATTAGTTGCATTTCTTTGCTTCCCTTTGGTGGCATTGGCTCAGCAAAATACTATTTCGCCTTATTCTTCTTTTGGAATAGGAGAATTTCAAAGCCAAGGCTTTGCCTTAAATAACGACCTAGGTGGTTTAGGAATCGCATTGCGGTCTAATAATCAACTTAATTTATTAAACCCTGCTTCTTCGAGCGCACTTACCTTAACCTCTTTCGAAGTAGGTGTAAGGGGTTCTGCCTTGTTTTTGAAGGATGCTAATTTTGAGCAAGAAGCTTTTTCTTCTACAATGGCCTACCTAAGTTTAGGTTTTCCAATTGCTAAAGGTGTTGGTGTAAGTGGAGGTTTATTACCTTACTCCTTTAAAGGATACCAATTATCTCAGAACTCAATATGGTCAGATGGTGTTGATACTTTAGAAACTACTATCGACTATATAGGATCGGGCGGTTTAAATAGAGCATTTTTGAATTTTGGAGCAGAATTAGCTGATGGACTATCTGTTGGTGTAACAGGGAATGTAATTTTCGGTACACTTACTCAGCAAAGAGATTTAAGATCTGATGCTCTAAATTTCATAAACCGTAGAGACGAAAATTTATATACTGTTAAAGATTTTTCTTTTGACTTTGGTGTACAATATCAAACAAATATAAAGGATAAGCAGTTAATTTTTGGTGCTACTTATACCCCACAAGCAAGCTTAGATGCAAGTAATAATGGAGCTATTTATACGTACAATATTGTAAATAATTTTGAATACATAAGAGATACAGTATCTGTAGATGACAGGAATTCAAATGGCTTGATATTACCAGCCGCTTTTGGAGCTGGTTTATCTTTAGGTAAAGAAAATAAATGGTTTGTTTCTGGAGAATACGAATTTAAAGAATGGTCTCAATTAAGCCTTTTTGAATCGCCTAACGCAAACCTTCAAAATGCGTCTCAGTTTAAGGTAGGTGCTTGGATAATACCAAACGACAAAGACGTTCATAAATATTGGAAAAGTATTCAATATAGAATGGGCGTAAATTACAATACGGGTTATTTAGCTATTTCAGAATTAGGCCAAAACGCTACGCAAACCAATCTAAACGACTTAAGTCTTAGTTTAGGTTTTGGCTTACCTTTAAAACGTTCTAATACAATTGCCAATATTGGTGTTCAGTTTGGTAAAAGAGGAACGATAGAGAGTAATTTAGTAGAGGAAAAATACATTAAATTCCACTTGGCCTTTACATTTAATGATAAGTGGTTCACAAAACGTAAAATAGATTAATAAATACACACTATGAGAGTGAAATTATTTTCAATGTTTACCTTAGTAGCATTGTCTCTTTCGGCTATTGCACAAGACGAAGCGACGCTATTAAAATACGGAACAGATAAAGATGCTTGCGAGCAAAACTTATCTATTTATACTGAGTTTTATAAGCAGAAAAATTATGCTGATGCTTATAGTTCGTGGGCATATTTATTCGATAACGCTCCTAAGCGTACTAAGAATATATATATTCATGGGCCTAAAATTATTAAAGGTTTAATTAAAACAGTTACCGAAGAAATTCGTAAAACTGCTTTAGTAGATTCTTTAATGATGGTTTACGACCAAAGAAATACATATTATCCTGGAAGCGAAGCAAGAGTTCTGGGTTATAAAGGTGCCGATATGTATAAATTCAAAAAAGGAACCACCGAAGGTTTGCAAGAATCTCAGGCAGCTCTTGGAGAAGCTTTTACAATGGCGGGTAATGCTAGTACAGCAAGTGTACTTAACTATTACTTTATTGCAACAACTAAATTGGTTCAAGCTAAGGTTCTTAAAGTATCAGATTTAATTGCATTATTTTCTGACCTTTCTGGTGTTATTTCTTATAAAGAAGCAAAGTTAATGCAAGACATTTACAATGCTGATCAAAAAGAAAGTCTTAGTTCTAAGGAAGCTAAAATTCTTAAAAAAGACCGCAAGGAACTTTCTACTTTAGCTGATGTAAAAGCGAACCTAGAAAAAACATTAGCTCCTCATGCTACTTGCGAAAAGTTAGTTGAGCTTTATACGGCTAATTTTGAGACTAAAAAGGAAGATGTTTCTTGGTTAAAACGTGCAGCAAAATTATTGAATAAAAAGGATTGTACAGAAGCAGGTATTTTCTTTACTATTTCAGAAGCTCTTTACAATATAGATCCTTCTCCATCTGCTGCTGCAAATATGGGAATTCGTTCTTTAAAACGTAAAGATTACGATAAGGCATTAGAGTTTTATACTTATGCTTTAGATAACGAAGAGGACAACCTTAATAAGGCACAATACGCTTACCGTTTGGCACAAACATACAGTGCGATGAATAAGAATCAATCTGCTAAAAGTTATGCTTTAAAGTCGGCTTCATTCCGTTATGGTTGGGGTGATCCTTATATTTTAATAGGAGATCTTTATGCAAAAACATCACGTAAGTGTGGAGAGTTGCAAACAGAATTCCTTAAAAGAGTTGGTTACTGGGCTGCGATAGATAAATACGAATACGCTGTAAGTATAGATTCTTCTGTAAAAGCAAAAGCAGCAGATAGAATTGCAAAGTACACTGAACAAATACCTAGTAAAACAGATATTTTTACAGAAGGTTTAATAAATGTACCAACCTACAAAATTGAATGTTGGTACACAGAAACGGTAAATGTTAAAGTTCCAGAATAAGTATTTTAGTACGCTAATACAAACTCATTATGAGGCTTTATACAAATAGAAATATTAAAAGCATTGCAGCTCTATTTGGGCTAGCAGTGCTTTTTTCGTGTAAAACTAATCCTGTAGAAATGGAAGCGCTTTCTAAGGAATTAGATGAACCAACCATTTCTACTACAGAAATAGAGTGGTTTTACACCAAAAACGGAAAAGCCTCTTTTAAATTAAATTCTCCCGAAATGTTTCGTTTTGACGGAGAAGAAGCTTACCTTGAATTTCCAAACGGAATAGGCTTAGAATCTTATGAAACGGAAGGCGAAAAAGATGCTTACCTAAGTGCCGATTACGCCATTCAGCATCTAAAGAATAAGCTTATAAAAGCCAAAGGAAATGTGCTTTTAGAAAACGTAAAAGGAGAGAAGCTAGAAACAGAATACTTAATTTGGGACGAAGCTAAAGAACTTATTTATACCGAAGAATTTGTGAAAATCACCAAAAATGGACAGGTAATTACAGGCGAAGGATTTGAGTCGGATATTTATTTTAGTGAATATACCCTGAAAAAAAGTAGAGGAATAATAAATTTAGATCATGCAGAATAAAGCACAAAAAATATTTATCGTATTATGGTTGTTATTTGCCGTTTATGCTATGCTAGACTCGCTTTACCATATTTTTATATTGGACCAACTAAACAACGGTTTAATGTATTTAGGAGCTTCGGCATTAGCCTATATTATGCACCGTGTACGAAAAAAACAATACTCTCAAGAAGACTAGAAATTCATGGACCCCAGTAGTTTATCGATAATATTTATATCACTTTTACTTTCTGCCTTCTTTTCGGGTATGGAAATAGCTTATGTTGCGTCTAATAAGCTACACATCGAGTTAATGAAAAAGAGGGGAGAGTTTAACGCTCGCCTTTTATCGCCTTTATTAAAAAGCCCTTCTCGTTTTATTGCCACCATGTTGGTGGGTAATAATATTGCATTGGTAATATATGGAATTGAAATGGCCTTAGTTTTAGAGCCTTTTTTAAGATACATTACCACAATTAATAGTTTAGTATTATTGCTCCAAACCTTTTTTTCTACAGCAATTGTTTTGGTTACGGCAGAGTTTATTCCAAAGGTTATTTTTAGCTTAAATGCCAATAAGTTTATGAGCATTTTTGCAGTTCCGGTATGGATTTGTTATTACGGGCTGTATTTTATTGTTTCTCTTGTAGTAGGGATTTCAAATTTTATTTTGAAGCATATAATGGGGGTACAACAACAAGATCAAAAACCTGTTTTTGGTAGGGTAGATTTACAAAAGTACCTCGAAGAACATACCAGTGGAGTTAGCGATTTAGATGAACAAGATTCTGAAATACAAATTTTTCAAAATGCTTTAGATTTTTCAAAAGTCAAAGCTCGAGAATGTATGGTTCCTAGAAACGAAATTGTGGCAATGGAATTGAATGACTCGATAGAAAACCTACGTGATAAATTTATTGAAACAGGTTTTTCTAAAATTGTAATTTACCAAGATAACATTGATAATATTATAGGATTTACTCATTCTTATGAGCTTTTTAAGCAACCCCCAAATATAAAATCTATTTTACTTCCTATTGCACTAATAACCGAAACTATTACTGCAAACGACATTTTAAACCTCTTTATTAAAGAAAGAAAAAGTATTGCTTTAGTAATAGATGAGTTCGGTGGAACAGCTGGTTTGCTTACTGTAGAAGATGTTGTAGAGGAATTATTTGGTGAAATTGAAGATGAACATGATTCTATTGACCTTGAAGAGCAAGAGGTAGATGCAAATACGTTTATTTTTTCAGGTAGATTAGAAATTGATTACCTCAATCAAAAATACCAACTCAATCTTCTTGAGTCAGATGAGTATGAAACCCTAAATGGTTTAATTATTTCTCATGCTGAAAGCATCCCTAGTAAAAATCAAAAAATAGCAATAAGGGACTATAATTTTGAGATTTTAGAGGTTAATAAGACTAGAATTGAAAAAGTACAGTTATTCCGTAGCTTATAAAAGCATATTTTTTTAATAATTTGTATATTCGCTGCCTTGACAAACGAAAAACACACTTATAATGATATCACTAGATAATTTAAGAAAGCGTTCTGGTCTTCTTATGGTCGGAATTGGAGTTGCTATGGGAGCATTTCTTTTAGGAGATTTAATGAGCTCTGGTAGTTCACTATTGAATGGAGGACAAGGCGTAATAGGAGCTATAAACGATGAAGTAATCGATTATCGTGAATTCGAAACAGAAGCTCAAAACTTAGATCGTATCTTTAACTCTCGCCAAGATCGTAATGTCTTGAGAGATAATTTATGGAACGACAAAGTGAATGATGTAATCATGAGCGAACAGTATAGCGAATTAGGTTTGGCTATTAGTGCTGAAGAATTGGCTGGTTTAACTTTTGGTTATAAATCTGCTGAAATGTCTGCTACCGCAAAACAATTTTTTGGGGTTACCGGACAAGATGTTTCTGCACCACAATTAGCAGGAGTTGTTCAGCAAATTCATGATAACGATCCGCAAAGATGGATGTATTTTGAAAATGTTATCCGCAAGGAGCGTTTAGGACAAAAATATGTAAACTTAATCCGCCAAGGTTTAAGTGCTTCTACTATTGATGCAGAGGTATTCTACAACGAACAGGGAACTCAAGCGAGTGGACGTTATGTATTTAAAGCTTTCGATACTAGTATTGAAGTGAGTGATTCAGAAATTAGTTCTTATTATGCATCTCACAAAGATGAGTACCCTCAAAGTGCAAGTCGCGAATTGAGTATCGCTGTATTTGATATAGCTCCAACTCAAGCTGATAAAAATGCTACTAAAGCACGTATTTTAGATTTAGTAGAAGATAAGCAAGTATATAATAAAACAGCAAAAGCAAACGAAATAGTAAGTGGTTTTAAAACTACTACCAATGCTGCTGCATTTGTAAATACACATTCTGATGCTTCTTTTGATGCTACTTACTATGCAGAAGGACAATTATCTCCAGCTATAGAATTAGAGATGAGAACTGCCGAATTAGGTTTCGTTTTTGGACCTTATGAAGAAAATAACAGCTTTAAAATTGCTCGTTTAAACGATCGTCGTAACGACTCTGTACAAGTCGCTATTATACAAATTGCTATGGATGCGAGCGAGGAAACTGCAAACGAGATCTATGCTCAAGCAAGTGAAATGGCTGCTGCCAAAGACGCTGCTAGTTTTGATGCTATGGCA
>ENA-ORXF01000705-ORXF01000705.1-marine-metagenome-genome-assembly--contig:-NODE-705-length-23027-cov-11.207756_pt1 | contig 23027 bp, 26 predicted proteins | sample MGYA00237864_ERZ511476 | MGnify/ENA primary metagenome ERZ511476 (study PRJEB26306, sample SAMN06343908) | marine metagenome | isolation source: coastal waters | place: Atlantic Ocean: West Antarctic...
AGGGGTCTCGAACCCCCGACCTTCGGTACCACAAACCGACGCTCTAACCAACTGAGCTATACCCGCCACAAAAAGTGTCTAATTTATAGTATAGATATTAAAGAATTTAAACCGATTAATTTAAGGTATAGATATTATGCAAATTAAGCATTATATTTGGCCTTTCATAAATGAAAATAATATAAATAATAAATGAAAAAAATAGAAGCAATTATAAAACCTTTTAAACTAGAAGACGTTAAAGACGGTTTAGGTCAGATTGGCCTAAGTGGATTAACCGTAACTGAGGTAAAGGGCTTTGGAAGACAAAAAGGTCATACAGAATTGTACCGTGGTGCAGAGTATGTGGTTGATTTTCTTCCAAAAGTTAAAATTGAACTGATAGTAGATGACAAAAACTACAAAAAAGCTATTGAAGTCATTATCAAACATGCAAACACTGGTAAAATTGGTGACGGTAAGATCTTTGTATACGAAATCAGTGAGGCTATCAGAATTCGAACAGGTGAAACAGGCAACGATGCCGTTTAATAGTTTAATTATATAAAAATCATAAAGGGGTACTGACTATGGATAAAAAATCTTTACAAAAAATTATAGACGAAAAAAATATTAACTTTATTGACTACAGATTTTGTGACCCTTTAGGAACCTGGCACCATTTTTCACATCATATCGGTACTTTTGAAATGGATGTCTTCGAAGAAGGTGTTGGTTTTGATGGATCTTCTATCAGATGCTTTCGGAGTATTGAGGCTAGTGATATGATTCTGATTCCAGACGCAACAACTGCTTTTATTGATCCTTTTTTCGCTGATCCTACTTTGGTATTAATTTGTGACATTCAAGATCCAATCACTGGCCAAAAATATGATAAAGACCCTAGATATATAGCCAAGAAAGCTGAGGAATATGTTAAGTCCACAGGAATTGGTGATCAAATCTTCTTTGGAGCAGAAGCTGAATTTTTTCTATTCAATGATGTAAGGATTTCAACAGACCCACATCATTCATCTTTTTCTATAGATTCAGGTGAAGCTGTCTGGAATACAGGTGCAGATGAAAAACCTAACCTTGGATATAAAATAAAAAATAAATCTGGTTACTTTCCTACTCCGCCCCATGATACTTTTCAGGATATTCGTTCTGAAATGGTAAATCATATGGTTTCAATTGGACTTAAAGTTGAGGCGCAGCATCATGAGGTAGCTACTGCAGGGCAACAGGAAATAGATTTGAAGTTTGACACCTTAGTTTCACATGCTGATGACATACTTAAATATAAGTATGTAGTTAGAAATACTGCTAAAAATAACGGTTTAAGTGCAACGTTTATGCCAAAGCCTATATCAAATGATAATGGTTCCGGAATGCATTGCCATCAAAGTATCTGGTCTAATGGGAAACCTATCTTTTTTAAAGAAGGCGGTTATGCCAATCTAAGCGATGAGGCTAGATTTTATATTGGAGGATTATTGAAACATGCCCCCTCATTATTAGCTTTTACAAATCCAACAATTAATTCATTTAAAAGATTAGTGCCTGGCTATGAAGCACCTGTAAAACTAGCATACTCTAATGCCAATAGGAGTGCTATATGCAGAATACCGGCCTATTCGCCGTCACCAAAAGCAAAAAGAGTAGAGTTTAGATGTCCAGATGCAACAGCAAATCCTTATTTAGCATTTGCAGCAATGGCAATGGCAGGTCTTGATGGTATTAAGAATAGAATTGATCCAGGAGAACCTATGGATAAAAATCTATATGATCTACCGCCAGAAGAACAAGCAAATATTAAAGAGGTACCATCATCATTAGAGGAAGCAATAAATCATCTAGAAAAGGATCACGGTTACTTGCTAGAGGGTAATGTCTTTACAGCAGACATAATTGAATCATTTATAGAGTATAAAAGAAAAGAAGAAATTGAGCCTAATAAACTAGTCGTCACTCCTAAAGAGTACGATATGTATTACGATTATTAAAAATTAATTTTATTAAAATAAAAATTTAAATCTATAATAGATTTATTACCAGTCAGATCTTGGTTATTTAAATTTTCTTTTAAATAACTAAGGTCAACATCGTAAGAAGAAAACTCTAAATTGTTGATTTTATTAAAATTAACAAATAAATCATAAATCGTAATAAGATTTTTTAAATCTAGAGATTTTGATTTAATATCGATAATTTTAGCAAGATAAGATTTATTAATTTTTTCATAAAAAGAAATAATATTAATTTTATTTCTTTTAAATATTTTTTTAAATGAAAGATTATTAGTTATAATATCACATTTAAAGAAAGATAATTTATAGAAATCCTCATTTGTAGAACTGTAAAAATCTAAAAAGACATCATTAGGAATAATAACATCTGAGTCATTACCAAAAGGCTTATTCCTATTATCAATATCAATTATACTCTTATCTAAATACAGATTAATAACTGAATAAAATCTTTTAACAATTTTAATTGAATCCATGTGATCAAGATTAGAATCCATTTTAATAAAGAAAATATCAGTATCAGAGTATGATAAGTTTTGATAAAGAGCAGTACTTCCGAAAAGAACAGGAATAATATCTGAAGATGGTAATTTGTTAGAAATTAAGTACAAATTTTTAACTAGTAAAAAAAGATTAAAGATAAAAGATCTAATTTTTCTACTTCTTTGGTACTGATATTGTTTAAACGAAAAATTCTGCTTGAGATAAAAAAAATCAATTATAAAAAGAGCTTCATAAAAATTATTAATTAGATTTTTTAAATCTAAGTCGAAATCAATATTGTTATCATTTTTAATAAGTAAATTATTTGAATTTTCAATAGATAAGTAAATTAAAGACTCTACTAAAAAGTTATATTTATTAATTTGATTTGACAGCTTAACAGAATGACTAAAGATAAATATTAACTGTTTCAATATTATAGGGTTATATTTATAAAGAGCTGCTAAATGAATACCAGATTTATAATAAGTTAAAAGGTAATCAAATTTTATAACTAAATTATTTCTATTTTCTAAAGTATTAACAGAATTTAAAAAAGCATTAATAATATTATCAAAATCTTTTTTTATTTGATTTGATGAAATTTTATCATTAGATCGATCAAACCAATTATTTACTATAGATATGCTGTCTTCATTGAAGTTATTTAAATCATAATTAACATATGAATCTTCAGGTTTAAATAGATTATTATAAATAACTATCACCTTACTACTATGATGAGTTAGCTTAGCTTCAAAGTCACTATCAAAAATAGATAAGTCCAATTCAGAAAGTGAAATAGTATTTTGTTTTGAATTAAATTTAATATGAAGAAGATCCTCTATCCAACGAAAATAGTAATAAGCTTGTTTAATAGATAATAAATCTTCCTTAGAAATAAGATTTGGATAATTAAGCAATATAATAAATAATTTATGAATAGATACATTTCGAAGTTTTGTAAAATTTCCAGACCAAAGTAATTGTACAAAATGCAATAAATTTTCACATGTACGAATATAACCTAATGAAGTTTTTATATTAATAATATCTTTAGAAGATTTTGTGAATGAAAAAAGTTTTTTAATTTCATCGATAGCATAAAAATCAAAACTCTTCCTATACAGAAAACTATTAATAGAAGTCTTGAAATCTAAAAAAAGTGAATAATTTCCACATAAAAAAGAAGACCTATGAAAAGCTAATCTTTCCCAATTTCTTCCTATTGAAGAATAGTATTCAGTCGATCTATCAATATCTGAAATTATAGATTCTGTTCCAAAATCAGGCCTAAGTCTCATATCAATTTTATGAAAAAAAGAAGGTGATATATTTGATATTTTAGAAAGTATATTTTTAATAGACTTGTTAAAATTTTGAAATGAAACTTTACTATTATTTGATTTAAAAAAAATAATTAAATCAATATCACTAGAATAATTAAGATCACTAACACCCAACTTACCTAAACTTAAAATAAAAAAATCTTTTTTATACTCAGTATGATCTAAAGAAAGATAATAATGAAATATCTTAGTAAGATATATTCTCATTATAATAGACCATAATCGAGCTGAAATTAAATTATCGTTAATACCCTGATGATGTCCTAAAAATATTAAAACAATAATTTCATTTTTTAATTTTTGAAATTTTTCATAATTTTTTGACTTTACATCAAAATATTCATGTAAATTCTTATTAAAATATTTAAGTATAGAAGACTTTTGAAAATCAATAGAACTGAAATTATCAATTAATTTTTTATTATCTTTGATAAAGTTAGAATAATTAATTATTTTACCTATCTCCAAATAATTCTCCTATTTTCAAATATTGTAAAAATTTCATCAATAGATTTTACATTATGAATTATTTTTTTATATTCTTTAGAGTCTTTAAGGTTAGCAAATAAAGACATTAAAGATTTTTGAATTAGATTTTTTTTAACCATAGGATACTGTAATATGAAATACAAATAATTTAAAATTCTCTCATCTATTTCATCTATTTTTAAGATACCGTAGTTATGAAGAAACAAAGGCTCTTCAGCAAATTTTCTCCCAATCATAACTTCATTTACTGCATTGCTACTAAATTCATTAATAGTTTCAATATTATTAATCTCCCCATTAGGAATTAGATTTATATCTGGAAAATCTTCTATGCATTTATAAAAAAGTTTATAATTAATTTTAGGAATTTTTCGATTATTTTTAGTATTTAAATTCAAAACACCGTTTCTACAATGTACTATAACTTTATTGATATCTTTTTCTTTAAACATTTTTAAAAAGCTATGTATGTAATCCCGATCTTCCTCCAGCCCCAAACCTAATCGACATTTAACTGATATAATTTTATTAGATTTTGAAATTTCATCTAAACAATTTTTAACTTCATCAGGATATTGAGTTAAGGCTAATCCAAGTTTATTTTCTTGAACCCGAGAACTGGGACAACCTAAATTATAGTTAATTTCTTTTATATGACTTATATTATCTATGATTTTGATACAATCCGATATTTCTTTTGGGTTAGAACCAGCTATCTGTATAATGCTTTTATTCGAGTTACAAAAATGTTTTGTGAGTGTTTTTTCTGAATTATAAATAATTGCTTTATCAACAATCATCTCTGAATAAGTTCTTATATTAGCATCATATAAAAAATGTAATAAATTTCTAAAATAATAATCCGTGTAGCCCATCATTGGAGCAACATGAAAAATCATTTTTTTTTAAAAAAAATCAAATATATATTTCTTATATAAACAAGAATTCCAAATAACTGAGCCATAGTAATTGCAAAACTTTTTAAATGTATGGCATATATCAAGGTAATAAATCCTCCAATTAAACTAAAAAACCAAAATAATATAGGTATTTCACTTTTTCCTTTTTTTTCTGAAGAAATTAATTGAACTATCCATCTTGAAAAAAATAATCCTTGACCGATCAGACCAATTACTGCCCACCAATCCCATTGAAAATAAAGACCTAAAAAATTAATTGTCATTTAAAATTTATAATACATTTTGTTGAAAGACCTTAAGGTATCTTTTTTTAAGCCAGACCACGCCAAATAGATCATAAATACCTGCTACCGCTCTGCCAAAATTATTATATTTGCTAATTCCAGACTTTCTATTTCTATGATTTACATCAATACTATGAGTGGAGCAATTTATCATTTTGAATAGAAATGGCATAAAGCGATGCATGTTTTTGAAATGCGGTAGTAATAAATAATCTTTCTTATTGAATATTTTCAGGCCGCATCCAGAATCAGGATGATCATCACCTAAAATTAAAGTTCTGATATAATTAGCAATTTTAGATGCGATAATTTTAGATATTGTATCTTTTCTAGAAGATCGGTAGCCCTGAATAAATACTTTATTTTTTTTTAAAATTAAAAATTTCTTATAAAGATTAGGAATATCTAAAGGATCATTCTGAAGGTCTCCATCAATTGTAATAATTATATCATTTTTCGAACTTATAACTCCAGTATGAATAGCAGCGCTTTGCCCTAAAGTAGAATCATGGGATATAAATTTAAATTTAGTATTTTTGATTTTCTTTAGTTGTTTAAGTGAATTATCATTAGATGAGTCGTTAACAAATATTACTTGGGTTAAGGGTATTTTATTGCAAGAATTCAATATCTCTGAAAATAATACAGGTATATTTTTTTCTTCATTGAAAATTGGTGCAATTACAGTAAAACTCATGGATAAATAAACCCTTTATTAATTATTGTAAATTAGTGGAAAAAATAAAATTATCAAATATCAAATTCAATAAAGACGGATTAGTTCCTGTTATTGTTCAAGATTCAAATTCACATAAGGTTTTAATGCTAGCTTATTCTAATGAAAAGGCAGTTAAGCTGACATTGAAAAAAAAGTTGGCTCATTTCTGGAGTAGAAGCAGGAATGAATTATGGTTAAAAGGTGAGACCTCAGGAAACTACTTAGAAATAGTCAATATTCTTATTGATTGTGATAATGATTCATTAGTCTATAAAGTTGATTTAAGAGATAAAAAAGCCTGTCACACTGGAGAAGAAAGCTGTTTTTTTAAGGAAATAAAAGATGAATGAAATTATAGCCTATAAAAATACAGATGGCTCCTACTCTGATATGAATTCAGTGGGTAGTCATCCTGTAAAAAAACTAAGTGAAGATGCGCTTAATATTATGAGACATGATATGGCTCACATTATGGCCGAGGCAGTTATTTCTTTATTTCCAAACACAAAACCAACTATTGGTCCATTTATTAAAAATGGATTTTATTATGATTTTGATATCGAAAGAACATTAAATGAAGATGATATAGAGAAAATTGAAAATAAGATGAAAGAAATTCTAAATGAGACAAGGAATTTTGAAAAAAAATCTATTACTAAAAGCAAGGCCTTAAAAATATTTCAAGATAACCAATACAAATTAGAACTTATTAATAATATTAAAGATGAAGAATTAACAATTTATGAACAAGAAAATTTTATTGATTTATGCAAAGGTCCTCATCACACAAGTACAAGGGAATACAATTCATATTTTAAAATAATAAATATATCAGGAGCTTATTGGAGAGGTATCAGTACCAATAAAATGCTCCAAAGAATATATGCGACAGCATGGTTTTCAAAAAAAGAATTGGATACTCACATAAAAAATATTGAAGAAGCAAAAGAAAGAAATCATAGAAGATTAGGAATGGATATGGGTTTATTTCTTTTAAGTGAATTTTCAGCAGGTAATGTTTTTTGGAAAGCTAACGGCCTTACTCTATATAACAATATTACTAATTATATTCGACAAGAGCAAATAAAATTAAATTACCTTGAAGTAAAAACTCCTGAAGTAGTTTCCAATGAATTATGGGTCAAGTCTGGACACTGGGATAATTTTAGGGAAAATATGTTTACGATTGATGGAACATATCACTCTGATAATAAAATTTTTGCTTTAAAACCAATGAATTGCCCTTGTCATATTGTTTTATTTAACTCTGAGTTAATCACCTATAAGGATCTGCCTTTAAGATATTCTGAATTTGGAAAATGTCATAGATATGAACCATCAGGAGCATTGAATGGACTTTTTAGAGTTCGTGGTTTTACAATGGATGATGCACATATTTTTTGTACAGAAAATCAAATTTATGATGTGTGTAATGAAACAGCTAATTTAATTGAAAAAATATACCTACAGTTTGGCTTTACTAAAGTTAAATATAATATTTCTACTAGGCCAGAAAAAAGTATTGGCTCTGATGAAGACTGGGAAAACTCTGAAACACAATTAAAAAAGGTTCTCTCTGATAGCGGTAAAGAATTTAATATCTTAGAAGGGGAAGGAGCATTCTATGGCCCTAAAATAGAGTTCACATTAGAGGATTCATTAGGCAGAGAATGGCAATGTGGAACTATTCAGATTGATTTTAATTTACCTAGTAGACTTGGAGCTAAATATAAAGATAGCAATGATAATAACAAAACTCCCATTATGATTCATAGAGCATTAATAGGTTCACTAGAGAGATTTATTGCAATTATTTTAGAGAACACTAACGGATGGTTACCTTTATTTATTACTCCTATACAGTTAGCAATTCTCCCTATATCTGAAAAATTTACTGACTACTGTAATGATCTAAATAAGAAAATTAATCATAAAATCAGGTCTACTGTTGATCAATCCGATAATAAACTTGGTTATAAGATTAGGACATCTGTAACTAAAAAAATACCTTACACTTTGGTTATTGGAGAAAAAGAAATCGAAAGTGGCACTTTTACTTTAAGGGATAAATCTGGAGAGAATCTAAAAATAGAAAGCATAGAGTCATTAATTAATTTTTTTAATCCTTAATTTTAGAAAGACGTGACCTAAATATTAAAATGTCAGATCACACAAAAGCTGTAATATTAGTTCTTATAAGTGGTATAATATGGAGCTTTGGAGCTGTAGTAGTTAAAAGTATGGCTGACCCTCAGCTATATCGATTACCTTATTTAATTATCAGAGGTATTACAGTTGCTTCAATAATTTGTATTTTTCTCCTAATTAAAGACAGAAAAAATTTTTTAAAAAATTTTTTTACATTTGACATGGTAACTATTTTTGGCGGTCTGCTGCTAACATGCACATTTATTGGCTTTATTTATTCAATCACAAGTACTACAGCAGCAGTTACTCTTTTAATGCTAGCATTAATGCCTTTTTTAGCATCGATTATAGCATATGTAGCAATTAAAGAAAAAATTTCAAAAAAAAATTTTACTGCAATGATAATAGCTTTAACAGGTGTAATTATAATGGTGCTTCAAGGCAAAATAAGTGGCTCTCTCTTTGGACTTTTAACGGGTTTAGTGGCTAGTCTTGGATTTGCAGGATTTACAGTAATGTTAAGAAGTAAGAATGATATCAAGAAGTTTTATATTTTAGTTTATGCTGGAATTTTTTGCGCTATTTTTTCCTTCACTATACTTTTAATTTCAGATGGATCGGCATACATACCATTAATAAATATTGCTTTGAGTCTTATTCACGGTTCTTTAGTTGGATCAGGGCTAATACTTTATAGTCTAGGTTCTAAAAAATTATTGTCAGGAGAGCTGACCATGCTTTCACTATTGGAAGTTATTGGTGGTATCTTATGGGCTTGGGTTCCTTTTTTGGGTGTTAATGAAACACCAAGCACCTACACTCTTATAGGAGGATTCATAATTTGTTTTTCTATAGCTATAAACTCAGTAAATTTTGATAAAAAACGTCTAATTAAGCAGGTTAGATAAATAACTTAAAAATAAGTTAAAAGCTATTTCGTTTGTAGAAATTCCTATAATTCCTATAAAAGTAATAGAAATTCCGAGTATTTGTAATTTCTCAATTCTTTCTTTTAAAATAAACCTTGCAAGAATAATTGTAATCAACCCAAAAGCAGAAGAAACAACAACGGCAATTCCTATAGGATCAAAGACATAAGCTGATACTAAGAAAAAACCTCCCGATGTCTCTAATATACCTTGGAAGAAAAGTATAGGAATTGATTTTTTAGTTAAGGATGGCTTAATTCTAAGAAATAATAATAATATGGCGATTGAAAATAGACTAAAAAATCTAATATAGATAACTGTCTCAGTTGTATTAAGATAGTTAGTCGCTTCCTGAGAAAAAATAAGACCTAATGCTAAAAAAATACTAGCTCCAAAAGCAATTATAACAGACTCTCTTATTTTTTTCACATCCATACCTAGACTCTCTTTAAAAGAATTTGCACTAAAAGATACAAGTATTGCTCCAGAAATTATTGCTAAAGTTGCATACCATTGTAATTTAGTAGGGTCAGAACCTAATAAAAATCTTATCAAAAAAACAAAAAATGGATTTGTGGCAGCTATTGCTGCAACGATTGAAACAGGGCCTCTTTCTAATCCATTATAAAGAAAAAAAAGGCCCACCATTACTAGAACGCCAGCAATAAGACAATAAATTAAGCCTCTTAGATTTGGGTTAAATCCTCCAAAAAATATAGAGTAAATCGATAAATAAAAGAAACCTCCGACAACAAGCATCCAAAATAAAGATCTTTTAAACCCAACTTCTTTAGAAGAAAATCTTACTAAAAAATCACCAATTCCGAAACTAAGTGCGGATAATAATCCATAAATAACTGGCATAAATTGTAATTAAATAGCGATTAGGAATCTACTTGGAAACTTTCACCACAACCGCATTCGCTTGTTTGGTTAGGATTGTTAAAGACAAATCTTTCGCCAAACTCTTCTTTTACAAAATCCATTTCAGTTCCTACGATATACATGACAGCTTTATTATCAATAAAAAGAGGAACTTCATAGTGTTCTAACTTTTCACATTCGTTAATATTATCGGGAGTGGCATAATCCATTGTATAGCTTAATCCAGCACAACCTCTTGTATTAAGGCCTATTCTTAAGCCCATTTTATCTGTTTGGTCAGCGAGCATATTTTTAATTTTTGAAACGGCTGTGTCTGTTAATGAAAATAATTGTGTCATATTAAAATCCTAGAGCTAATTTAGCATCCTCACTCATCATATCCTTAGTCCATGGAGGTTCAAACGTTAATTTTATTTTAATTTGACCACAATCCTCAATAGTAGCTATCTTTTTAGCAATATCGTTAGGCATGCTGTCAGCTACAGGACAATTAACAGTAGTTAAAGTCATTAAAACGTCAATATTATTGTTATTAATTTTAAGTTCATAAATTAATCCTAAGTCATAAATATTTATTCCTAGCTCAGGATCATTAATTAGTAAAATTTTATCTATGACTTCTTGTTGTGATATATTTTTAGAAACTAAATTTTTGAGAGTGCCTAGTATTAATTCACCTTCGGTATTAATTTTAGGTAAAAAATCAGCTAGAGTCTTGTCATCATTCATGAAAGCAATTTATTGGTTTTATTTAAAGCATCAATGAATATTGAGATATCTTCTTGTGAATTATAAATACCAAAAGAAACTCTGCAGGAACCTGGTATTTTTAATTTTTTCATAAAGGGTTGGCAGCAATGATGACCGCTTCTGATCATTACTCCATATTGATCTAAGAATGTAGCAATATCATTATGATTTTTTCCTTGCACGTTAAAGGAAACTATAGATGAAGCTTGAATATCATCTGATAAGCCATAGATATCAATATTACCCAAATTTTTTAATTCACTAATTAAGGATTCTCGTAGTTTAACCTCTTCGTCGAAATAATTTTCAAAACTGTGTTCAGTTAAATAGTCTATTGCAGAAGAGAGACCAGCCGCAGCTTCAATAGGCGGAGTTCCTGCCTCAAACTTATTAGGAAGAATTGCTGGGGTAAAACTATCTAACTCAACTTGATTTATCATTCCCCCCCCTAAGAAAACAGGAGGTAGAGAGTTCAATAGATTTTCTTTACCGTATAAAACCCCTATACCAGATGGTCCGTATAATTTATGGGAAGAAAAAACAAAAAAATCACAATCTAAATCTTGAACGTCAACTTTTCTATGAGCTATAGATTGACAGCCATCAATAAAAAATAAAATATTTTTTTGGGCGGACGATTTAATTTTTTTGATATCTATCATTTGCCCTGTTACATTTGACATATGTGAAATAGCAATAAGCTTAGTAGAGCTGGATATCGCATTAATGATATCCTCTTCTTGAATTGTACCATTGGGATGAATAGGAATGACCTTAAAAGTTAAATTTTTCTTTTTAGCTAAGGCCATCCATGGAAGAAAATTTGAATGGTGTTCTAGTTCAGTTGTTATAATTTCATCACCATCATCAAGAGAAGACAATAAAGCATTGGCAATTATATTAGTGCCATCTGTTGCATTTTTTGTAAAAATTATTTCATTTGTAGATTTAGCATTAATAAATGATCTTACTTTTTCTCTAGTGTTTTCAAATATTTCAGTTGCATCGATACTTAAAGAATTCATTCCTCTATGGACATTTTCATAAGAATTTATATAAAAATTACTTATTGAATTTATTACAGAAGTTGGTTTCTGTGATGAAGATGCTGTATCTAAATAAGTGATGATATTATTTCTTATTCTTTTTTGTAAAATAGGAAAATCATTTTTTAAAGGGCTAATCATTATAAAAAATTATTTATCATCTTATCAGATAATTCTTTGAGAAACACATCTTCAATAGAGCCTAAAACTTCTTGAATAAATGCTTTTTTAAGAATTTTAGTAGCTAATTCAGAACTTATACCTCTAGAATTAAAGTAATAAAGTTGGTCTTCATTAATTTTACTAACAGTTGATCCGTGACTACATTTAACATCATCGGCATATATTTCTAATTCAGGCTTATTATTTGACTTAGATATATCGTCGAGCAATAAAGATCTGCTCATTTGATAACCGTCAGTTTTTTGAGCAACCTTATTGACATAAATTTTACCTTGAAAATTAGTTATAGCACCATCATTAATTATAGATTTAAAAACCTCTCTACTAGAAGAGTTTGGCTTACTATGCTGAATGAAGGAATAATTGTCATTTATACCTAGATTAGAAAAGTTAGCACCAGAAATTTTACAAATACACTCTGAACCTAAATTAAAATAATATTCATTTCTTAAATGAATATTATTTGCTTGTAATACAGTTAAATTAACAACCGATGAATTCAGTTGATTAAATTCATAGAAGATTAGACTTGAGACTTTATTATAGCTCATTTGTAAAATTTCAATATTTGACTTTTCATAGACATTAAATTTAAAGTATCTTGGATTCTTATTAGTATTGTGATTTGAATCAATTATGACTATTGACATTTTATCTTTATTCGAAAAATTGAATTCAAAATTTAGTTCTTTGTATAGAGCAATATCTATTATGCAAATATCACCATCAATAATATCTAAGTTAAAAATATAAACAAAGGGATCTTCAGCTAAACTAGCTAATCTAATAGCGCTATCAGGACCGTTAAAATCCCAGTTTATATGTTTAGTAGATATTTCTTCTATAGTTTTATCTTTTTGGAACATTTTTAAAAAATTATCTTTGGTATTTAAGTCTAATTCACGGATGCAGTTATGATTTTTACTGAAATCAATTTTATTTAGTTGAGAATACTTGTAATTTTCAATTTTATGATTTTGAAAAGGATTAACTACCAGTAAATTATTCTGAAAATAACTGCTAAGGTTTCTATCTTTTATATTTTCAATAATTTTTTCAACATTCATTATGCTTTAGCCATTTTTTCATATCCTTGCTCTTCTAGTTCAAGAGCTAATGAATAATCGCCTGATTTAACGATTCTGCCATCGGCAATAATATGAACGAAGTCAGGCTTAATATAGTTCAATAACCTTTGGTAGTGAGTAATTACCAGAAATGCATTTTCTTTATTCCTAGCCCTATTAACTCCCTCAGATACAATTCTTAATGCGTCGATATCTAACCCGGAATCAGTTTCATCAAGAATAGCTAAATCTGGATTAAGCATTGAAAGTTGGAGAATTTCTTGTTTTTTCTTTTCCCCCCCAGAATAATCAACATTTAAATCTCTTTTCAACATATCAGGATTAATATTAAGCTCTTGAGCTTTAATTTTTAATAATTTAGCAAATTCTAATGCGTCTAATTCTGAAAGATTTTGAGATTTTCTTTTTGCATTAATTGCAGTTCTTAAAAAAAAAGAAGTTTGAACTCCCGGTATTTCCATAGGGTATTGGAAAGCCAAAAATAATCCTTGGTTTGCTCTTTCCTCAACATTCATATCTAGTAAATTTTTACCCTTAAAATCTACAGACCCTTCACTGACTTTGTACTTGTCTTTACCAGAAAGAACATAAGATAAAGTACTTTTACCTGATCCGTTGGGGCCCATTAATGCATGAACTTCGCCCTTATTTATATTAAGAGATAGACCTTTTAAAATCTCTTTATCACCAATAGATACTTTTAAATTATTTATATTTAACATTAGCCGACGCTACCTTCTAAACTTATACTTACTAATTTTTGAGCTTCGACTGCAAATTCCATAGGAAGATGCTGGAGCACTTCCTTGCAAAAACCATTCACAATTAGACCTATTGCTTCTTCATTAGATAATCCCCTTTGCTGACAATAAAAGAGTTGATCTTCATTAATTTTAGAAGTTGTAGCCTCATGTTCTACTTGAGCATCACTATTAGCAGATTCAATATAAGGAACTGTGTGAGCACCGCATTCATTACCGATTAAAAGTGAATCACATTGAGTAAAATTTCTTGCATTAGCAGCTGATGACTGAATCTTTACCTGCCCTCTGTAAGTATTGCTTGCATGGCCAGCGGAAATTCCTTTGGAAATAATCTTACTACTTGTATTTTTTCCAATATGAATCATTTTTGTACCAGTATCCGCTTGTTGAAAATTATTCGTAATGGCTACTGAGTAAAACTCCCCTTTAGAATTATCTCCTTGTAATATACAACTCGGGTATTTCCAAGTTATAGCAGATCCAGTTTCTACTTGCGTCCATGAAATTTTAGAATTAACTCCTCTACAAATACCACGTTTAGTAACAAAATTATATATTCCACCCTTACCGTCTTTATCTCCAGGGTACCAATTTTGAACAGTGGAATATTTAATTTCCGCATTATCTAATGCCACCAACTCTACATTAGCTGCATGCAATTGGTTTTCATCTCTCATGGGAGCTGTACAACCTTCCAAATAACTAACATAACTATTTTTATCAGCAATAATCAAAGTTCTTTCAAATTGACCTGTGTTAATTGCATTAATTCTAAAGTAAGTTGATAACTCAACAGGACATCGAACATTTTCAGGAATATAAACAAATGAACCATCAGTAAATACTGCTGAATTTAGAGCAGCAAAAGAATGGTCAGATACAGGTATAACACTACCTAAATATTTTTTTATTAGTTCTGGATGCTCCTGAATAGCTTCTGATATAGGACAAAATATTATTCCAAGTTCACTTAATTGTTTTTTATAAGTTGTAGCTATAGAAACTGAATCTAAAACAACATCAACTGCCATTCCTGATAAGAATTTTTGCTCCTCGATTGGAATTCCAAGTTTTTCATAAGTTTTTAAAATTTCTGGATCAATTTCATCCAATGATTTTGGTTTATCTTTCATACTTTTAGGAGATGAGTAATAATAATAATCTTGAAAATTAATTTCAGGAAAATGCAATTTAGCCCAATCTGGCTTTTTAAGTCTATTAAAGATAGAAAAAGCTTTTAGTCTCCAATCAAGCATCCATTGAGGCTCATTTTTTTGTTTGGATATAAATCTTACAACTTCTTCATTTAAGCCTTTTGGGGCTTGAATATTCTCAATATCAGAGGAAAAACCATATTTATAATCAGATGATCCGAGTTTATTAACTTGTTCTATTGTTTTTTCTGTTGCTGCCATTTTGCTTTAATTTGTATATATAGGATTAAGTTAATTATTATACAAGGAAATACGGAATTTATTAATTTTTAGTTCAGTTTTTGCTTAATAATACCTCCTCCAAGTACTCTTTCATTGTCATAAAAGACACAAGCCTGACCTCTAGTTATAGATTCTGTAGGATTATCAAAAGTAAAAGAAAAAATATTTTCTTTTTTATACAACGTACCTTCACATGGATTTGACAATGATCTAATTTTTGCACTACATTTAATTTTAAGAGTAGGAACTGAAATATCAATATCGGGCATAATAAAGTTTAATTCATCCAGAATTAAAGACTGACCTAGTAAATTTTCTTTATCTCCAACGATTATTTCATTGGTATCTTTAAGTATATCAACCACATATAAAGGTTTATCAGAAGCAATTCCCATACCTCTTCTTTGACCAATCGTAAAATTATGTATTCCTTCATGCTTACCTATTATTTTTCCTGACCTATCTATGACATTGCCTTCTTTAGCATCTAATTTTATAAAACTTTTATAATCTCCATTAGGAATAAAACAGATATCTTGGCTGTCTTTTTTGTCATGAACATTGAGATCAAGTTTTTTAGCTAAATCTCTTGTTTCACTTTTAGTTAATGCTCCTAATGGGAATCTCAGAAAATCCAACTGCTCTTGAGTAGTAGCAAAAAGAAAATAACTTTGGTCTTTTGTTTTATCTGCGGCTCTAAACATCAATGCTTTATTAGTAGAGCCTTGTCTTTTAACATAATGACCTGTGGCCATACAGTCTGCTTCAAGTTTTTTAGCAAAAGACATAAGATCTCTAAATTTAACTGTTTCATTACATTTAATACACGGAATTGGAGTGTCTCCATTAGCATAAGAATCTACAAAATAGTCAATCACCTCTTTTTTAAATGTTTCTTCATAATTGAAAACATAGTGAGGTATGTCTAATTTTTGCGCAACTCTCCTAGCATCGTAAATATCTAACCCTGAACAACATGATCCTTTTTTAGCTGAATCTTTAGATTCATATAGTTGAAGCGTAATACCGATAACATTGTAACCTTGTTCTTTTAGCAGTCCCGCAGTTACAGAGCTATCAACACCACCTGACATAGCAACAACAACAGTTGTCTTTGAGGGGTCTTTATTAAATCCTAGTGTGTTCATTTGGACGTTGCTATTATTATCAAAAATACTTTACAATCGAAATCATATTATGCCAGAAGTATTTATACAAGGCGGAGAGGGTAAACTCCAAGCTAAATATTCTCCTAGTGAAGAAGAAAAACCTAATATTGCAATAGTACTACACCCTAACCCTAAACATGGAGGAACGATGGACTCCAAAGTAAATTATGCAGCATTTAAAGTGATGAAAGATAATGGTTTCTCTACTTTAAGAATTAATTTTAGAGGTGTTGGTAAAAGTGATGGAGCTTTCACAGATGGTGAAGGAGAGCTGAATGATGCTAGTGTTTCTTTAGATTGGCTACAGAAAAAAAATGAAGATTTTAAATCTTGTTGGATTGTAGGTTTTTCATTTGGAGCTTGGATAGCATTTCAAACATTAATGAGAAGACCTGAAGTAGATGGACTAATACTAATTGCGCCTCCTGTTAATCTGTATGATTTTAATTTTTTATCACCTTGTCCTATTAAAACCTTGATAGTCAAAGCGGAACAAGATGAAATTGTAAAAAAAGATAGTATTAAACAGTTTTATGAAAATTTTAAAAAACAAAAAAATTCAGAAGTAACAATAGAGACAGTTAGTAAGTCAAACCATTTGTTTGAAGGTCAGCTAAATCCATTAATGGAAACAATAACAAAATATATTAAGAAAAATAGATCTAATTAATTTCACCTAAATAAACCTTCTTGTCTATTCCGGTTGTCAAATAAGAAGTTGAATTAAGCTTTAATATCCTTCTAATTGCTAAATAGGCTATACCCTGAGATTCAACAAAATCACCATTTAATCCAAGTTCATCAATATCTAAAGTATTGGAATTTAAATTAGTAATTAAAGATTTTAATGTTTTATTTTTTCTACCTCCACCACATAATATAATTCTAGGATTTTTTAAATTTTTTGATTTTAAATTAATAGTAAGAGCTAAAACACTCCAGAGTGTATAAAGAGTATTTTTCAATGAAGTATTAGAGTGACTCATCAATAAGTCAAAATATTGATGAAAATAATTTCTATCTAAAGTTTTAGTGCCACCTATTTTAAAAAAACTATCTAAGGCTATAGTCTGCTCCAAAGACTTAATAGAAATACCATTATTCGATAAAATACCATCTATATCAAAAAAAATATCTTTTTTTATAAAAGAAATAAGATCATTAGCTAAAGCATTTCCATAACAAATATCACACGCACTAATTTCATCATCTTTAATAGTCGTAATGTTCGTTACACCACCTATATTAACAAAAATAGAATTATTTAAATTTAACTTATCAGATAAAAGTTTATGAAAAATTGGAATGATTGGAGCACCCTTACCTTTATTTAATAAATCATTTTTTCTAAAATTAGAAACAATTGTAGGATATTTATTCAAAATAATTTTTTTATCAAAAATTTGAAGTGATATCTTTAATTTTTCATCATGAAAAATTGTTTGTCCGTGAATGCCAATTACATCAATTTTTAGTAAATTATTTTTATTTATTAAGCATTCAATAGCATTTACATATTGGTGAGAAATTAAGGAAGATAAATTAGGATTCATCAAAGAATCAGACTTAATAACATCAGCAATCATAGACTTTAACTCTTGAGAATAAGGTTCAAAGTAATTGTCAATCTGTTCAAAAGTATCGACTCCATTACTTTTTATTATACTTAAATCAATCCCATCAAGAGAAGTACCTGACATGCATCCAAGGGCAATATATTCCATTTGATTAATCTAAAACTATGTTAATTATTTAATGTGTTTGATTATATAGAACAATTTAAAGATAGATATTTATTCCATCAATGTACCAATGAAAAAGAACTAAATGACCAATTAAATAAAGAAAGTACTTACTTTTATATAGGATTTGACGCAACATCAGATGCATTACATGCTGGAAGTTTAGTGCAACTAAGAGCAATTAAACAACTAATTAAACTAGGACATAAAGCAATCATCCTTTTAGGTGGAGGGACTACAAAAGTAGGAGATCCATCAGGTAAGGATGAATCGAGAAAAATTTTAAACTATGAAATAATTAATGAAAACATAGGTAATTTTAAAAGAATTTTTAACCATTACTTTAGAGAGCATAAAGAAAGTATATCTTTTATAAATAATGATACTTGGCTTTCAGAATTAAAATATATTGAACTATTAAGGACTGTGGGTAGTCATATCTCAATAAATCGAATGATGGGATTTGAAAGCGTAAAAGAAAGATTAAAAAGAGAACAATCATTATCTTTCTTGGAATTTAATTATATGATTTTGCAAGGTTATGATTTCTATCATTTAAATAAAAATAATAACTGCTGCCTTCAAATAGGAGGTTCTGATCAATGGGGTAATATAGTTCTTGGAATAGAAATAATATCTAAGATTAGTAAAAATAATTCATACGGCCTAACAACACCACTACTTACAAATTCATCTGGTAAAAAAATGGGTAAAACGGAACAAGGTGCGGTATGGATTGATAAAGAAAAATTTAATTCATTTGATTTTTATCAGTATTGGAGAAATGTAGACGACAAGGATGTTGAAAAACTTTTATTAATTTTTTCAGACTTGGATAAAAAAGAAATTAAAAATCTAATTAAAGATAATATAAATAACGCCAAAAAAAAATTAGCATTTATCGTTACTGCAGACTGCCATTCAAAAGAGGATGCTATAACCACTGAAAAAAAAGCTGTGGATCTTTTTGAAAATAAAAATTTTGATCAAAACATAGATATAATTGAAATTGAAAGCAAAGCTTCATTAAGATTAACAGATATTTTAACAAACCATAAATTGATAACGTCTAAATCAGAAGCAAAGAGGATGATTGAAAATAATGGTATTAAAATTAATGAAGAGTCGATTATTGATATTAATCATGAGATTAACATTGAAGATGACGGGTCTATTCTTAAGATCGGTAAGAAAAGAATATTTAAAATTTATATTAAAAATTAATACTTTTTAAATAATCAATAGTTAGTTATGATAATATTTATAAATGAATATTAAATTATTTAAAAGAAATTGGACAAAATTTTATAAAAGAGCATTTATAACTACATTCTTTATAACTTCATTCCTAACTCTTGTTGATCAAGGATTATCAACTCCTATATTTGCCAGTAAAATTGATAATATCAAATCATTAATAGATGCCATGTTACTAATATTTTATTTTTCTGTTGGGTCTGGGCTATTAGCTATAATTGCATTAATGCTTTTAACCATTGCAACAAAAGAAACTTAAATTAAAAGATTTAACCAGTTTTTTAATTCTAAACTTCTTTTGTCGCAATCAGTACTATCTTTAAATTTTAATAAATCTATCAAATTATTAAATTCTCCAGGGTTAAAAAAATTATTATAATTTTTTTTCCAAAATAACATTAAATTAGCCATGTAATCATAAGATAATTCCGGATGATACTGAGTGCAAAAAATATTTTTACTCTTCGAATAAATAGATTGAATACTAAGATTATTTTCAGCAATAATCTCAAATTCATCAGGAATATCTACTATTACATCATAATGATGAGCTGGAGCATCGAAGATTAATTCTTTATTTTTGTAAATAGAATCATTTAAAGTTGAGCTAATAATCTTAATATTTTTTGAAATGCCAAATTCTGGATTATTGCTTTTAATAACTTTTTTACCAAAAGATTTGACTATAACTTGCATCCCCCAACAACTACCCCAGATAGGCTTATTTAAACTTAAAATATCGTTACATATATCAAGTTGGGATTTGTTATGATCATTCTCTTCATAAACATTACCACCCCCACCAGTCCACATAAAAGCATCATATTCATTTAGATTGTACTTATTAAAACCATAAGAATTAAAAGTATCGATTGTTGATTGAGGTATTATTTCTGTGATTATATTATAAAAAACTTTATTCTGAGGGGCACATCCTGCATTTATAAAATTTTGATCAAAATCTTGAGTACATCCGTTAATAATAAGAATCTTCATAAAAAATATTTATTTTTTATTTTTTTTAAAAAAGCTTTCTTTTAAATATATATCGTTATCTTTTTTTGCAAGTTTTTTTAAAACAAATCCCATAAAAATAAACCATAAAATAGATGCTATGATTTTATGTTCTGTGATGTATTGAACTGATTGCTGAAAAAAAAGACTAACTCCTGTATATTCCATTTTTATACTTTTTTCTAAAGGGTGATTGATAAAAATCACCCTTTAGAAATTTAAAAACTACTTAGTTTTTTTTACCTGTTTCAGACTCGTGTCTGGCAGCTGACCATGTTACAAAACATAATATAGCAACACAAACTAGTGTCCAAAAAATCAAAGTACCTTCACTATTAGCTGAAGTAAAATAGGCATCAACGCCTTCCCAGCTATTTTTAAGTCCTGGCCATGAGTTCATAATGATATCCTTTCCATTATATTAATAGTTAGTAGCTTTCAAATTGAGTTCAGATTTATCAAGACCTGCTATTTGAATATGGTCTGGAACTCTGAGCCAACCCATCATCTTCATAACAAATGATACTCCGTACCCAGGAACAAAACCTACTGCAAACATAGTAAGGCCTCCTACAATTTGACCCCATAAGCTCGCATCAGGAATGGCAGATGAAGCACCAGGAACACCTGAAGCAAAAATACCCATAGCTAATACGCCCCAGGTACCTCCAACTCCATGAACTGCAATTGCACCAACTGGATCATCGATTTTAAAGATTTTATGAAGTAGGTTATTCGCAGGAATAATAATAACACCTCCGACAAAACCTAACACAAATGCTAATCCAGGATAGTAGACGTCAAGACCTGAAGCACAGGCAAATATACCTGCTAACGCACCAGACATCATCCAAAAAGGATTACCCTTACTCATCCAGAAAGCACCGATCATTCCACCAGCCATACCCATTAAAGTATTGTAAACAAATGACGATAAAGTTGCTGGAGCTCCATAAATTTGAGTCCATGTTGTAACTTCCTGCATTCCTAAACCACCTAAACCAGGCCAGATAAGACAAGCACCTAAGAAACCAAAGAAACCCATAATGATCATCATTAGTCCGATAAAAGAAAAACGAAGATCATGTCCTTCTAATTCATTCATGGTTCCATCAGAATTATATCTACCTACTCTTGGACCTAAATTTAAAATAACACCAAAAGCGAACCAGCCTGCAATCATATGAACTACTCCAGCGGCGGCAACATCATGAAAACCAAATTGAGTCACTAACCATCCGTCATAATGCCAACCCCAAGATGCACCAAGATTCCAACAAACAGAACCTAAAAGAACAGCGAGGAAAACAAAAGAACTAATCCTAATTCTTTCAATCACAGCACCTGAGAAAATGGATGCTGTTGTACAAGCAAATAAAGTAAATGCTGCCCAAAAGACACCTGTTAATTGATCTGAAAGCATTGGTCCCATAGAGACATTCCAAGGAACACCATAACCTTCCATATCCATAGGTACGAAACCATGAGGAAAGGCTAAATAGATATACCATCCGAAAAGCCAAAAAGTTGGAATCATAAATGCGAAAGCGAGTAAATTCTTAACACCCGAAGCTACGGCATTTTGCATCCTTGAAGCACCTACTTCATACAATAAAAATCCAACATGAATTGCAATCATTAAAGCTGTCATGAGGTAATACCACCCTTCAGCTGAAGCAGATGATTGAGCTGCTACGTACGACGTTAGTTGTTCTAAAGTCATAATTATCTTCTCCTTATATTAGAGGGAATCTTACTTTCCCCAATTCCTAAATTAACTGTACTCCTGAATTTTAAGCAAAATTATATTAGTTTCATCAAGTGGAACATCAGTATAAAGTGAAAATAATTTTATTTATATGAAAAAAACAATTAATGTATTGATTTTATTCACTTTTTATAAGAAATTAATATTAGAATTATGTGCGTCAATGATAAAAAGATACTCCAATATGGTGAATTATTTATGAATCTAACTATTACCGTTCATAATAATAAAATAATAAAAAAAACTCAAAACCAATTTACTAATAGCTGCGTAAAGGTTTTAATAAATATCAATAATTAAAAAAAAATGTTAACACCAAAAATATTAAGAGAAAAATTTTTAGATTGGCAATGTCAATCAAGAATTCAAGCTTTTAGAATAGAAAACGGTAGGCCAAATGCTTCAATGGCACCTATTCTTTTAGATAAAAACGGTAAAGAGTTAAGTAGGATTATTGTTGTGATCACAGAGAATGATCCTATAGATACAACTAAAATGTTTGAACATATTAATAAGGCAACTTATGATCCAGCTACTCGATTTGATAAAATGAACAAGTTTCTTTCTTCTGAATATTTTATAGATAGAAATAATTT